>Ga0163144_10001602_pt1 | contig 52980 bp, 44 predicted proteins | sample OliLak19BULKMAT1_FD_123175 | JGI IMG/M metagenome (GOLD analysis project Ga0163144, IMG submission 123175) | Freshwater microbial mat bacterial communities from Lake Vanda, McMurdo Dry Valleys, Antarctica - Oligotrophic Lake LV.19.BULKMAT1 | ecosystem: Environmental > Aquatic > Freshwater >... | reverse complement strand
GCCGACGCGCGACGCGCCGTGGATTCTGCGCACCAACCTTCGGTACCTGCCCAACCTTGCGCTGCCGGTTGGCGGAAACGTCCAACGACTCGATCAATTCGAGTTCAACTTCATCCAGTTCGTCTGGTATCCGCGACGCTAGCCGTTGGCCACCGTCGTCCCAAGCAGCCGCTCCCGATAGCGCCACTCCAGCGCGGCCAGTCCACCGACGAACAGCGCCTCGCCCACGATGTGCATCATCCCGAAGGCCGACGCACGGCCCGCGAGCGCGATCGCAGCGACCACACACAGCACCGACCATGCGGCGTTGGCCACGACGAGCAGCACGATCAACGCGCGGGGGCGCGATGGCCGCCGAACCAGCGACAACGAGAACGACCCGTACAGCAGGTTGGCGACTCCGGACACCACCACCAGCGCGCGCGGCACGGCGTACAGTTCGCTCAACCACGCCGAGCCTGCCAACACGATCGCACCAACCGCGAGCCCGCCCGTGCAGTCGATCCAGAGCAGTCTCTCGGCATCGCGCCTCACTTCCCCGTCGGCTGTGGCGGCAAGTCCTTGATGAAGGCCCAGAGCGCCTGCATTTCGACGTCGGTCATGTTCTTCGCGAACTTGGGCATAGACGCCATCGGTTCGCGCAGCGCGATGCCGTTCTTGCTCTTCCCCTCCTTCAGCGTGCGCGAGAAGTCGTTCAGCGTCCAACCGGCGAGACCAGTCGGAGTCAGGTTCGCGGCGGGCGGCCAGTCCGGCGGTCCACCGATGATCTTACCGCCGGCGAACGTGGGGCCGTGGCAGCCGCTGCAGGTCTGGGCGAGATGTCTGCCGAATGCGGCATCGGGTGTGTCGGTCGGAGGAAGCGCCGAGTGCGCGATCTCGTGTTTCGTCGGATGCATGTCGGCCGAGAGCGGCAGCTGACCCGTCGCCAACAGTGCCTGGCCCACCGGACCGAGCGAGATGGCGGGGACTTCCTTGTCCACCGCGGGGAGCGAACGGATGTAGGACACCACGTCGGAGAGTTCGCGATCGGACATCAGGAAGAAGTCGCGCGACGGCATCGGCGAGGGAGCGCCGTCGGGCTTCACGCCGTGACGCACCATGCGATCCCAGTCGGCCGCCGCGTAGGTGAGCGTTCGAGAGCCTTTGCCGGTGGTCAGGTTCGGACCAAGCACCCGTCCGATGGCGGGATCGTCCACCATCACGCCGCCGCCCATGTCCGCGCCATGACATTCCGCACAGGCGTAGAACGTCCCCACCAGATGCTTGCCACGGGCGACCGCGCGTTCCGTGGCAATCGCATTCAGGTCGACACCAGCCAAGGGATCCTGGGTACCGACGACGTCGGCGACGCGCTCCGTTCGTATCGCCACGACCTCTGCGTCGGAGAGCGGAAACGGAATCGGGAAGTCCACCCGATGCACCTCGTACTTGGCAGAGAGCTTCGAACTTGCCGCGTTCGACGCCCACAGATACCCGCCTGCCGCTCCCGCCACGAGCACCCCCACCAACCCGCCCACACCGATCGCCACCTTGCGCAGCACGCTCATCTCACGCTCCCGTGAACGAGGACGAAATCGATAGCGGGAAGCTGTGGGGACCGGATTCGGATGTCCAGAATCCCGCGACGAGGTGCGGGGCACCGTCCGAGGATCGAGTTCAGGGAAACGAACCGTAGGCGGACGGTTCGTCGGCTACCGCGCGCGGTTTCCGCTCAACAAGGCCACCGCGATCTCTCACCGCTCCTGTGAAGGCGCTTTTCGTGTGGCCGAACAGTTCACGCTCGACGAGCTCCGACGGCAGCGCAGTTGATGCCTCTCGTGGTTATTGGCCTCCAGCAGCTCGCGGAGCGGAATCAGAACATCAACGGCTTTCCGCGCCGGGTGTCGAGCGTCCGCTGGTGCGAGACGAGCTGTGAGTGGAGGGTTGAAGCGTGGACGGCACCCATTTTCGCTCCCCCAGATGCGGAGTGTGGGCAATGTCGGGGACGAGTCGTTCCGCGTAAATACCTCCTGGGTACAATTGCGCCGTTGACCAGGGGCGCGAATCTATTGCGCGTGAATTCTCAAGATTCTCCGCGCGCGATCTTGCTCGTCGAAGAAAACGGCGCAGCTTCGCACGGTGCTCGGTCAGTCGGTGGACATCTCGAGCCGGAATGTCGCGGTCCGTCTCGCTGTTCTGAGATGGATGGCGAACGACAGCGATGTGGCAGGGGCCTTCGCGCTGCCGACGACCGTCGAGTCGCTGCAGAAAGTGCAGGCGTGGCTATCAGTCTTTTCTGTCTCAGCGGCAGCCGGGTGCACTACTGGGTGATCGTGCGATCGATGGATCGATCCGGCAACGTTCTTGGCTACCTGTTGGAACAGACGGTGAACCAATCATCGGAGCGAAGGGTCGGATACGCGGAACTTCGTGGATCGCCATTTTCATGTCGACGCACGCCTCGGTCACTCAACCCTCCACGATGTTCCTGCGGCGCATGCTGGGCATCGGCGCGATACTGCTCGCCATCGGTGTAGTCGGGGCGCGCTCGGTCGGCCGCCGGGCCACCCGTCCATTGCAGTCGTTCGATCCTGCCGGCAGCTGGAGACACGCATTGAGGAATCAAATTCGTTGGCAGTTGCCCTCCAGCAGCGCAACGCCGAGCTGTGGCTCGCGCAGCAGAGCGCGACGGAGGCGCGTATCGTCAGTGTCAGCCGCATTCAGGCAAACCAAGCCCACTTGCTCCATATCATCAATGACATTCTGGACCTCACGCGGATCGAGTGCGGACATATCGCGATGATATCGCAACCCGTGCCATTGCAGGACGCGCTGACAGCGGTAGAACCGATCGTTGCGCCGCTTGTTGCCAAGCGTGGCCTGCACTATCACGTTGATCCAGACATCGCCGATCTCGTCGCGACGGGCGAGGTCGAGCGACTCACGCAGGTGCTGGTCAATCTCGTGGCCAGCGCCATTCGCTGCACGGAGCCTGGCGGCAACATCACCATCGGAGCGACGTCGGATCAGGAACGCGTGCGCATCCATGTGACCGACTCGGGCATCGGGATTCCGCACGACAAGCACGAGCGGGTGTTCCAGCCCTTTGTGCAGGTGGACAGCGGCCCTTCGCGTCGGATGCAAGGCACTGGACTTGGCCTCGCCATCAGCCGACGATTGCTGGGAAGCGATGGGTGGGACGTTGAGCGTCGCCAGTGAAGTCGGTCTCGACTCCACCTTCACCATCGAGCTCGACCGTGCCCGCGTGACGTCACGTGTGCCGACGACAGCGCACGGAGCTTGATGCAGCGGAGGCCCACAGGCGACGGTTCATCGACGCGAACGAAGTCTACGAACCACCACCACTTTCCCGCGCACCCCTCATGTCAGAAACCGAACTCCCCGCGGCTCCCAACACGGCACCGATCAGCGTTCTGGTCGTCGATGACAACGAGGACAATGCCGATTCCCTGGCCATGCTGCTGACGACGAGGGGATATGCCGTTGCGGTCGCATATGACGGCGAGACGGCGATCGCTCGCGCTACCGCCGATCAGCCCGAGGTCCTCCTTCTCGACATCGGGTTGTCGCGAATGACGGGACTCGAAGTGTGCGGTCGCATTCGCCGCGAACCCTGGGGGAAAGCCGCCACGATCATCGCCATCAGCGGGTGGGGGCAGGCAGCGGATCTGAAGCGCTCGCGCGAGGCGGGATTCGACGCTCATCTCGTGAAGCCTGTCCTCTTCGACGAGCTCGTGAACACGATCCTGCGTCTGCGCGAGAGTCGTCGTGAAAAGCCGATAGCACGTCTCGCTCAGCAGGAATAGGGAAAGATTGTACGGCAGTGCACTGCCATTCGAACGAGGGTGCGCAAAGCTCGTCGGAAGACCAGCAAACGCGTCAGTTCGGCGAATGATGACTGTCCGTTCCTCTCGCCGCGCGATTGCCCGCAGGGAGTAAGTCTCCGTCACCCCTTCGGTGAGCCTCGAACTACATCGGCTTGAACACCATGACCCACAGGGCGACGACGAGCGGCACCGTCGCGACAATACCCCACAACAGCCACCGACTCCCGGCTCGGCGATACGATGCAGGAATCTCACCGCCATGCGCGAACGAGCGCGCGGCTTTGGCCTGTCCAATCTGCACCGGAATCAGGATCGCCATCCAGATGAGTCCGGAAATCGCAAGCAGCACCTGACCCCACACGAGCCAGCGTGTGCCGAACAGGTCGAGGTTCGACACCATCGCCGCGCCGTACCCGCCGATGAGCAGGAGTACGATGCCACCCACGGTGAGAAACCAGTCTGTGATGGTCACCAGTCGCTGGCCGAACGCCACAATTCTGGCTTCGCGCGTGCGATCGGCGAACACCTTCCAGACGGCGGTGACCGTCACGTTGCCGAGCAGGATGATGACGCCGAGGACGTGCAGGAACTTGAAGATCAGGTAGAGCACGCGGGGTCACGGTGCATGTTGGAGTCAGGATGGTGCTTGAAACCGCGCGCGCAGGTGATCGTTGCCGCGATTCGTTCAGAACTGAGCCGCACTTCTACCGACGAGAGTATGTATGAGTGCTGCATCGTCCGGAAGCGAGACCTACGCCAGCGATGCGGTAAACGGTCGCTTTCAGCCGAGCCGCTCAGCGCATGGAGAACTTCGGCTGAGACGGCGAGGTATGGAGTGAGCCGTTGGTGGTCGATCGTGTCATTGACTTCCGTAACGGCGCGAAACCGGCGAGAACAATCTTGGAGAGCGAACCGCATATGATCGTACGAAGCGTGGATCAGGGTTGGACGGTCGTTTTCCACACCACTCACGGCTTGCTCGCGCAGCGAATCGCAAGCTGCCTGCATGATGCGAGAGAACTGCCCTACTGGTTTGAAACACAGGTCGCAATTGGATTGCATGATGACCTGCATCGAGTTTTTGAAAAAGGAGAACGGGAATACTTGACGGAGGCCGGTGCGCCACGCGATTTCACGCTGGTACCCATGCAGGACGACAAGCGCGCTGCCGAGACGCAGAATCGAATCGACGAAGCTTTTCGCAAGCACTCGTGGTTAGGCGTGTTGCAATCCAAACACGCCGACTGCCTGTATCGCGGCGAAGACACGACACCTGAAATGCAGCAGATGCTGGACGGAGAATCGCAGCGTCGCGAGGCGGCCCTGACGCGATTGCGGATCGAGCCGACACTGGTGCAAAAGACCTACGACTGGATGCACTTGTGCGATCGATTATCCCTCATCCTTTGCGGTGACGATGTGCCGGCGATGCACCGTCGCCTGGAGATCATTACCAACGTCGGGGGGACTCGATTCGAACTCTGGCAGGACGACACCGAGTGCATTCGGATTGCCCCGTGGCCATTTGCCGACGAGACAGTCACGCTGTCTGTGGAGTATCGCACGCTGAAGCAACTCTCGTATGCTGATGATGCTGAGTTGGGCGAGGCGTTGAAAGCGTGCCCAGTCGAGGTTCGTACCATTGTCATGAGCGACGGGGCGATCGGCGGTGCTGACAAGGGTTGATCGCCGACATCCTGTCCGCGGAAGCGCCCGCAGGGAGTACGTCTCCGACACTTGCACAAAAGTCCGATCGGGCGTGATACTTTCACGGCGTTTCTTCCGCTCACGTCGCAGGCCCCGCACCCTTGGCCTCAGAGAGCTTGGTGTGCGTGTGCCGGTGTGAGCTCCTCGTCCAATGGGCGACTATTTGTGAATAAAACGAAACTCACCGCACCCGCGGCCACACCCACTCTCCCCAAGTCTCCCACCGGCATCACCGGTCTGGATGAAATCACTGGCGGCGGTCTGCCATCGGGGCGACCGACGCTCGTGTGCGGGAGCGCCGGGTGCGGGAAGACGATGCTGGCCACGGAATTCCTCGTCCGCGGGGCGGTGGAGTTTGACGAGCCCGGGGTGTTCATGATGTTCGAGGAGAATGCGGCGGAGCTGACGGCCAATGTCCGCTCGCTCGGCTTCCATCTCGACCAACTCGTGCAGCAGAAAAAGATCGTGCTCGATCACGTCCACATCGAGCGCAGCGAGATCGAGGAGACGGGCGAGTATGACCTCGAGGGGCTCTTCATCCGGCTCGGGCACGCCATCGATTCCATCGGGGCGAAACGCGTGGTGCTCGACACCATTGAGGCGCTCTTCGCCGGGCTGCCCAATCACGCCATCCTCCGCGCGGAGCTGCGCCGGCTGTTCCGCTGGCTCAAGGAGCGCGGGATGACGGCGATCATCACCGGTGAGAAGGGCGAGGGCAACGCGATTACGCGCTATGGGCTCGAGGAGTACGTCGCCGATTGCGTCATCACACTCGACCACCGCGTGACAGAGCAGATTTCCACCCGCCGGTTGCGCGTGCTCAAGTATCGCGGCTCGGCGCACGGCACGAATGAATACCCCTTTCTCATCGGCGAGCACGGGTTCTCGGTGCTGCCGATCACCTCGCTGCAGTTGGACCACGCGGCGCCAGCAGAGCGCCTTTCCACAGGCATCGCGCGGTTGGATGAAATGCTCGGCGGCCAAGGGGTGTTCCGCGGCAGCAGCGTGCTCGTGTCGGGCGCGCCGGGTACGGGCAAGAGCAGCATTGGCGCGACATTCGCGGACGCCGCCTGCCGACGCGGGGAGCGCGCGCTGCTATTCGCCTACGAGGAATCGAGCGCGCAGATCGTGCGCAACATGCGCTCCATCGGCCTGGACCTCGAGCCGTGGGTGAAAAAGGGCCTGCTGCAGATTCACGCCTCGCGCCCCACGCTGCAGGGGCTGGAGCAGCATCTCGTGGCGATGCACGTCACGGTGCAGGCCTTCCGCCCCGCAGTGGTCGTGGTCGATCCGATCAGCAATCTCACGCTCGAGCGCAGCGAGGCGGAGGTGAGGCCGACGCTGATGCGGCTCATCGATTTTCTGAAGCGGCAGCAGATCACCACGCTCTTCGCCAGCCTCACCACCGGCGGCAGCGCCACGAGCGCGGCGGAGGAATCGCAGGTCGGCGTGTCGTCGCTCATGGATGCGTGGCTGCTGCTGAGCAATGTGGAGTTCAACGGCGAGCGCAACCGCACCCTCCACGTGCTGAAAGCGCGCGGCACCGCGCACTCGAACCAGGTGCGCGAGTTTGTGCTCAGTGACGCGGGGATCGCGCTCGTGGACGTGTACCTCGGCGCGGATCGCGTGCTCACGGGCTCCGCGCGCGTGGCGCGGGCGGCGCACGAACGTTCGGCCGCCGAGCTGCGCCGTGAGGATGACGAGCGCAAACTGCGGCAGCTCGCCAGCCGGCGAAAGATGATCGCGGCGCAGATCGCGGCACTGCATGTTGAATCCGAGGCCGAGGAAGCCGAGGTGAAATTCGCCATCGCGCGGGAGTCGTTGCAGGAAAAAACCACGTGGCAACACAGCGCAGACATGGCGCAACTGCGCGGCGGCGGCAAAGCCAGCGACGGACCCAAAAAGAGAAAACGATGACTACGACGACCGAGGCCAAGACCTACGAGCTGCGACTCTACGTCGCCGGCCAGACCGCGAAATCGCTGGCCGCGTTTGCCAATCTCAAGCGTATCTGCGAGACGCACCTCGCCGGGCAGTATCGCATCGAGGTCATCGACCTGCTGAAGACGCCGCAGCTCGCCGCGGGCGACCAGATCCTCGCCCTGCCGACGCTGGTGCGGCGGCTGCCCGAACCGATCAAAAAGATCATCGGCGATCTGTCCAACGTAGAACGCGTGCTCGTCGGCCTCGATGTGCAACCGGTGAAGGAGTGAGCGTGATGGATAAGAAACACGCCCCCCCCGACGACCACGACGCGTTTGACGCCGCCGCCGAGCAGGACACAGCCCGCTACGTCCTGCGACTCTACGTCACCGGCACCACGCGGCACTCCACGCGGGCCATCGTGAATATCCGAAAAATCTGCGAGGAGCATCTGCAGGGGCGCTACGAGCTGGAGATCGTGGACATCTCCCAGCGCCCGACGCTGGCCGAGGGCGAGCAGATCATCGCCGCGCCGACCTTGATCAAAAAGCTGCCGTTGCCGCTGCGCCGCTTCATCGGCGACATGTCGCAGACCGACCGCATCCTGCTCGGGCTCGATCTGCGGGAGACGAAAAACTCACACCCTTCCCCCGCGCCGTAGGCGATGACCACCATGTCTCCCGCCACCATTCCTGACGAACAACTCCGCGCGGAAAATGCGGAGCTGCGCGCGCGGCTGGACGAGGCGGAGGACACGTTGCGCGCCATCCGGAGCGGCGAGGTGGAGGCGCTCGTGGTCGAGACCGCGGACGGCCCGCGGATCTTTACGCTGCAAGGGCTCGACGCCGAATCAAACCGCTTCCGCGGCGAGATCCTCGCGCAAGTGAGCGACTCCGTCATCGCCATGGATCTCGACCAGTGCGTGACCTACCTGAACGCCGCCGCCGAACGGCAATACCTGGTCTCCGCCGGCGACGTACTCGGACGTCCGCTCAGCCACATCTTTTCCCGGCAGTGGCCGTCCGCGGAGGCGGAAGCCGCCATGTGGGCCGCCTTCCGCGCAGACGGCGAATGGCGCGGAGAGATCATCCACCACACGCACGATGGCCGTGAGTTGCAGGTCGACGCGTGGCTGACTCTGCTTCGCGACGCCGACGGCACCGACGCCGGGATGGTTACCGCCATCCGCGACATGACCGAGCGCAAGCGCCGTGCGGCGGAATCGCAGCGTGTCAGCGTCCTACTCGACACCCTTCTCCGCACCGCGCCCATCGGCTTTTGCTTCCTCGATCGGGATCTGCGCTTCGTGCGCATCAATGAACGTCTCGCGGAGATAAACGGCGTTTCCGCCGAGGCGCACCTGGGCCGGCATGTCTCCGAGATCTTGCCCACACTCGCCGAAACCATCCGCGACGTGACCGGCCGCATCCTGGCGACGGGCGAGGCCGTGTTGAATCGCGAGTTCTCCGGTGAGACGCCCGCCGCCGCCGGCGTGACGCGGTTCTGGAATGAAAGCTGGTATCCGGTGAGCAACGGCGCGGGTGAGATCCTGGGTTTCGGCGCGGTCGTCGAGGAAATCACCGCGCGCAAGCAGGCGGAGGCCGCGCTCGAGGAAAGCCATCAATTCATCCGCCGTGTACTGGACAACAATCTTGCAGCCTTCGTCGGGGTGACGACGCCGGACGGAACCGTGACCTACGCGAACCGCGCGCCGCTGGAGGCGGCCGGCATCCCCGCCAGCGAAGTGCTCGGGAAAAAGTTCTGGGACTGCTACTGGTGGAGCTATTCCCCTGAACTCCAGGCGCAATTGCGGGAGGCGTTCGAGCGTGCCGCCAGCGGCGAAATCGTCCGCTATGACGTGCCCGTGCGCATGGCTGGCGACACGCGGATATGGATCGATTTCCAGGTCGCGCCGCTGCGCGATACGGAAGGGCGCATCACGCATCTCATTCCATCGGCGATGGACATCGCGGTGCGCCGCGGTGCCGAAGAAGAGCTGCGTGCGAGCGAGGAGCGGATGCGCCTCGCTACGGAGGCAACGGCGGTGGGAATCTGGGAATGGAACGTCCTCACCAACACGGTTCGCTGGGACGCGCAGATGTTCCGCCTGTATGGCGTCACGCCGACCCCGGATGGCTTCGTGCTCTACAGCGATTGCAGCGCGGCGGTATTGCCGGAGGATTTGCCGGAGTATGAGCGCATCCTGCAGGACACCGTGCGCAGCGGCGGGCAGAGCCGCAGCGAATTCCGCATCCGCCGTCGCGATGACGGCGCGGTGCGCCACATCGAAAGCGTTGAAACCGTGCGGGCGAACGCGCGGGGCGAAAACGAGTGCGTGGTGGGGACGAATCTGGACGTCACCGAGAGGAACGCAGCGGAGAACCAGTTGCGGCAACTCGCCGCCGAGTTGTCCGAGTCCGACCGCCGCAAGGACGAGTTTCTCGCGACGTTGGCGCACGAGCTTCGCAACCCGCTGGCCCCGATTCGCAATGGCCTGGAACTGATGAAGCTGGCGGGTGGGCAGGCGGCGACCGTCGAACGGGCCCGCAGCATGATGGAGCGGCAGACGGCGCACCTGGTACGGCTGGTCGATGACTTGATGGAAGTGAGCCGCATCAGCCGCAACGCGCTGGAACTCCGGAGAGAGCGCGTACCATTGGCGGCGGTCCTGGAGAGTGCACTGGAATCCAGCCGCCCGTTGATCGAGCAGATGGGTCATGACCTCACTGTCACGCTTCCGACGCAACCAGTCATGGTGGATGCCGACGTCACTCGGCTGGCGCAAGTGTTCCTCAATCTGTTGAACAACGCGGCCAAATACAGCGACCGAGGCGGTCACATCCAACTGACCGTCGAGCAGGAAGGGAGCGAGGTAGTGGTGACGGTGAAGGACACGGGTGTTGGCATCGCCGCCGACCAGTTGTCCCGCATCTTCGAGATGTTCACGCAGCTGGATCGGTCGTTGCTCAAGTCGCAGGGCGGGTTGGGTATCGGCCTGACGCTTGTGAAAAGACTGGTTGAGATGCATGGCGGCAGCGTGGAGGCACGCAGTGCGGGGCCGGGCAAGGGAAGCGAGTTCGTCGTGTGGTTGCCGGCGGTGATCGACGCGTCGACCGCGCAAGAGTTCGCGGTTCGCCTGCCCGTCGCCGCACCGGCCGAACGCTGAACGGAAGCGAGCGACATCGTGCCGACAACACAAAGCGCCGCGCCAATGAGTACCACCGGACTACGTTTTCGTCTTCACCGGCTCGACCTGTTCCTCGCGTCCATCCGACGGGAGGATGCCCGCATCGTTGAACATCAGTCCAACGGCATCGGGCACCATCGCGGGCCAGAGCAGCAGCCCTTGCGGATGAAAGAGCGGGCGTGGTGTACGCCCGATGGCGCGATAGCGACGCCGCGCCCACAGCTCATAGAGGAACGACAGCATACCGCCGGCGACCGCAAACACACTCCAGGTCGCCACGACCTCTCGCCAGGGCAGATCCACGATCATCCACACGAGGATGGCGTACGAGAGCCCCAGTGCAAGCACGCGCATGCCGCGCCGCAGTGCCGCGTTGAGCGCGACGAACGCGGTGGTCCAGAGCAACACACCGAACAGGACGATGGCCCACATGATATCCACGTACAGGATCGTCATGGGCACGCTCAAGGAAGCGAGGCGAGGTGCGAAGCGAACGTGCTGAGAGCCTGCACGCTTGGCGCTTCAATAGCTAGAGCAAGGCATGCTGGTCTGCAAGATTCCCTCCAGCGTACAAGCGAAATTGCGTTGTGCAAACCCTCAGCCGAATCGACCCGCCACGTAGTCCGCCGTACGCTGGTCGCGCGACGCCGCGAACAGTTGCTCGGTTGCTCCAAACTCCACCAGCTCGCCCATCAGCATGAAGCCGGCGTGTGACGACACCCGCTGCGCCTGCTGCATGTTGTGCGTCACGATGACGATCGTGTAGCGATCCACCAGCTCGCGCATCAGGCTCTCGATGCGTCGGGTCGCGATGGGGTCGAGCGCCGAGCAAGGTTCGTCCATCAACAGCACGTCCGGACGCGTCGCCATGGCGCGTGCAATGCACAGGCGCTGCTGCTGCTCTGCCGGCAACGACAGCGCGTGATCGTCGAGCCGGTCCATCAGCGCATCCCACAGCCCCACCCCGCGCAGCCCTTCTTCCACCGTGGCGGCCAGCGCGGTGCGTGATCGTGTGCCGTGCAAACGCGGGCCATACGCCACGTTCTCGAACACCGACAGCGGGAACGGATTCGGACGCTGAAACACCATGCCGATGCGACGCCTGAGCTGTTCGACATTCGTGTTCGCGCCGTAGACATCGTCCATGTCGATTGAAACTTGGCCAGCGATGCGCACGCCGGGAATCGTATCGTTCATCCGATTGAGCGACCGCAGCAGTGTACTCTTGCCGCATCCGGACGGCCCGATCAGCGCCGTGATCTGTCGATCCGGGATGTCGACGTGAACCGACTTGAGCGCGTGGAAGTCGCCGTAGTGCAAATTGAAATCGACGACCCGGATCTTCGCCCGCTGCTCCACCACATCCGTCATCCGAATCGTCCGTCCAGATAGTCGCGTGTCTCCGGCCGCGTGGGCCGCGCGAACAGATCGACCGTGGCGGCTGTCTCGATGCGCTCCCCCATCAGGAAGAAACTCGTCTGATCGGCAACGCGCTCCGCCTGATAGATGCTGTTGGTCACCAGAACGAACGTGATCTGCGACTTGAGCGTACGCAGCGTTTCTTCGATGCGTGCGGTGGAGATCGGATCGAGTCCGCTGCACGGCTCATCCAGCAGCACGACGCGCGGGTTCGTGGCCAGCGTGCGTGCGAGACACAACCGCTGCTGTTGACCGCCGGAAAGCCGCGTGGCCATGAGTGACAGCCGATCGGAGACCTCTTCCCACATGTGCGCGGCGCGCAGTGCGCGCTCGACGATCGCATCGAGCGTCGCACGATCGCTCACGCCGGCAATGCGCGGACCGTACACGACGTTCTCGTAGATGGACCGTGGCAGCGGCTGCGGCGTGGCGAACACGATCCCCACCCGGCGCCGCAACTGCGAGAGCGATGCGGGATCCCGTCGCACCCGTTCGTCGGACAGAATCTCGTCGGCGCCTATGCAGATCGAGCCGTCGGCCTGCGCGCCATCGAGTTCGACGCTCATCAGATTCAACGTCCGCAGAAAGGACGTCTTTCCGCTCCCCGCCGGTCCGATGATGCCGTGCACGGTGCCGGCTTCCACGGTCAGATCGGTACGCTGCAGCGCGACACGATCTCCGTACCGCACCGACACGCCCGTCGCGACAATCCGGTCGGGCCCCGACTCCGCGTTCATCGCAAGCTGCGTGTGAAGCGCCGCATCAGAGTGTAGGCAGCCAGATTGATGACGAGGATCGTCACCACCAGCACGGCCGCAGTACCGTACGCCTGTTCGTCCGAGATCCCTTCCATGGTCAGCGTGTAGAAGTGCACGCTCATCGTACGCGCCGAGTCGAACGGCGACCTCGGTGTCGCAAGCGCGACGCCCGCCGTGAAAATCACGGCCGCCGTCTCACTGATGGCGCGTCCGATGCCCAGGACAATGCCGGTGACCACGCCCGGCGCCGCGACAGGGAGCACGACAGACCGAATCGCATCCCACTTGCTCGCGCCAAGCGACTGCGCCACATGCCGGTATTCGCGCGGAACGGCGCGCAGCGCTTCCTCGCTGGTGCGGATGACAGTGGGGAGGATCATGACCCCCAACGTCAGGCCGCCGGACAGGATGGACCAACCCATGCCGAGTGCGGTGACGAAGAACGCAAACCCGAACAGACCAAAGATGATCGACGGAATGCCCGCCAGACTCTCAGTGCCGCGTCGGATGATGCCGGACAATCGACCTTCGGTGGTGTATTCGGCGAGATAGATCGCCGCACCGAGACCGAGCGGAGTCGCCACCACCACTGCCGCGAGTGTCACATACAACGTGCTGACGATCGTCGGAAATATCCCGCCCTCGGCGCCCGAGCGCTGCGGCGCATCCGTAAGGAACGACCACGAGATCGCGCCAAGCCCACGCTGCATCACGAACACGACGATGAACACCAGGATTCCGACGGTCAGCGCTGTAGCGCCCCACAACCCGACGCGCGCGACCTGCTGCGCAAGACGCGGCGCCACGGACGCGCGGTGTTCTTCAACCATGGTCGCCGTCACAGCGAGGGCTTCATCAGGCGCGGGCGCATTGCAGGTGCGCCGAGCAGTTCTGCGCGCGCCTCGGCAGCCGCCTCGGCATCCGCCGGCGCGTCCGCCGCCACCACCACCGAGGCGCGCGATCGACCGCGCACTCTGCCCGCAATCTCGTTGAGACCGAGACTGATCACGAACAGCACGATCCCGGTCGCGAACAACGCCTGCGCGTGTGCACCGCTGGCGTAGCCCATTTCCAGAGCGATGTTCGCCGTCAGCGTACGAACGGGATCCAGCAGCGAGTGCGGCATCTGGACACTGTTGCCGGCCACCATGATGACCGCCATCGTCTCGCCGACCGCTCGACCCATCCCGAGGATGACCGCAGCCACGATGCCCGAACGCGCGGCCGGCAACACCACGCCGGTGATTGTCTGCCACTGGGTGGCCCCCAACGCGTAGGAGCCCTCGCGAAAGCTCCGCGGCACCGCTTCGATCGCGTCGATGGAAATGCTGATGATCGTCGGCAGCACCATCACCGCCAGAATGATCGACGCCGCCAGCGCCGAATACCCCGGTCCGCCGAGCAACGGCGCTTGGCGAATGAATGGCACGAGCACTTCCATGCCGATGAATCCGTATACCACAGACGGGACACCAGCCAGCAGTTCTATTGTCGGCTTGAGCACCGTTCGGGCTTTCGGCGGAGCCATCTCGGCCAGCGTAATCGCACAGGCCAGACCGAGCGGCAGACCGACCACCAGCGCACCAGCGGTGACAACCGCAGAGCCGGCGATCATCGGCAGCAGTCCGTACTGGCCAAGACTCGGTGCCCACGTCACACCGGCGACAAAGGCCAGTGGGCCGTGGTCGAGAATGACCGGCAGCCCCTCGCGAAAAATGAAGATGGTAATGAGCGCCAGCATGGCCACCGCCGATGTCGCGGCCAGCAGCAGCATTCGCTCGATCATTCGGTCGCGCATCCGGAGACTCAGTACGTGGAGACGGGAGCCAGACCTTCGGCGCGAGCGATCGACTGCCCGCGCGGCGACAACACGAATTTGAGGAACTGTTCCGACCCACCGGCCGGCTCGCCACGCGTGAGAAAGAGAAACGGTCGCTGCAAGTGATAGGTGGCGTCCCGGATCGTCTGTTCAGTCGGCAGCACACCGTCCAGCGAGACGGCATGAACCCGGTCGTTCAGTTGACTGAAGGTCACGTAGCCGATCGCATTCGGATCCTCGGCCACCATCTTGCGCAACCCGCCGGAGTAGGCGGTGACGAGCGCCTCACGCGCGATGCCGACACCGCTGCCCATGACCCGTTCCTGAAAGGTATCACGCGTTCCCGACCCCTCTTCGCGTGTGATGACCGTAATAGATGCATCGGCACCTCCCACTTCACGCCAGCTGCGGATGGTGCCCGCGTAGATCCCGCGCAGCTGCGCCAGTGTCAACGCCTGCACCCGATTTGCTCGGTGCACGATCACCGCGATGCCATCGCGGGCGACCACGGTCTGCACCAGACCTTCTGACTCCTCTGCATGGAGCTGGCGTGAACTCATGCCGACATCGGCGGTCCCGTCGTGCGCGGCCTTGATACCCGCCGTTGATCCGCCGGACTGCACCGTCACCCTTCCGAGCTGATAGGACTCGGCCCAACGCTCCGCGAACGGTTGAATCGACGTCGAACCAGCCAGCACGACATCGCCCCCGTCGCGTGTGGTCGCCCGCGCGCAACTGGCCGCGATTAGCACAACCAGCGTGACGAAGATCGTCGTCAATCGGCGACGCGGCGCGTGGATCGGTGACGACATGGGCCATACCTAGCACCGGCACGTCACGAAATGGTGACGGGCGAGGAGCGCGTGTGCGCAGAGCAGCGTCATGCACGCAGAAGACATGTGTCGCTGCGGAAGGATCGGCCTCCACTACGCGCCGACACTCGTTCGTGACCGGACCGTAGATGATCCGTGGGTGATTCGGAACCGGCTTGTGATCCGCGCCGAGACCGTCAGCTTTGTGGCTCGTCTGATCGAGTGGAAACGCCCGACGTTGACGTTGGGGTATCTGACCGCGTTCGATCACGAACAGCATGAGGCCGGGCCGTGGACGCCACAGGCCTTCGCCGTGCTCGAACGCGTCGACGCAGCGCTCGACACCATTGTGCAGGCAGCGAGGCGCACGTACGGCAACCAAGTCACCATCGCTGTGACTTCCGATCATGGTTTCATTGCGACGCACACGGAAGTACACGTTGGCGTCGCGTTGGCCTCGGCCGGATTGGTCTCCGTGCCGTCCACCGGCGAGGAACGTCCCGCCGACTGGCGCGCCATGATCTGGCCAAGTGGTGGGTCGGCCGCGATCGTGCTGCGCGACAGTACCAGCGCGACGCTGCGGGACAGTGTTGCGCGTTTCGTCCGCGCGTTGGCTGCCGATACAGCCAATGGCATTTCCGCCGTTCTCGACCGACGCGCACTCGATGCCGCCGGTGCATATCCTGGGGCCGCGTGGTTGCTGGCATTTCGGCCCGGGTACCGTCTTGGCTCTCGGCTTCGCGGTGAGCCGCGTCGGCCCGTGACAGGCGGCACGCACGGTTACCTGCCAAGCGAACCGCAAATGCGCGCCACCTTGCTCGTCCGCGGTCCCAACATCACTCGCGGACACGCCTTGGGTCTCGTGGATATGCGCGACATCGCTCCAACGTTGGCCGCGAGACTCGGTGTACGGCTTCCGCACGCCGAAGGGCGCGATCTGTTCGCACGCGCAGCACGCTGACTCTGCTGCGGACTGTGCTGCAGACTTTGTTGCGGACTCTACTGTTGAATAGACACCGGACACACGCTCCTGCAAGCGCGCGCGGCGGTTCGCGTTACAGAACGCGCGCGTCACGTCACCAAGACGTAACGGAAGTCGGCATCGAACAAGGCAGGGACACCGGACGGGCGATACTCGGCAGCATGTCCAGTCCAAAGCGTCGAACATGTCTGCCCTGAACGCATCGGGGACCTTCCCTGTCGTGGGGCGCGCCTTCGGCTCGCGGCCCGAACAGCGCGGCGCGGCTACCGTCGCTGCGTTCGCTGCAGCGGCAGTCTGGATGTTCCTGTACGAGGCGACCAAGGAGGCGATCCTGCCCGACCTGTCGCCCTGGCAATCGCACTCGATCACCATCGTGGTCAGTGCCGCGACAGCCGCGGTTGTGGCCAACTTCTCGATGCGTCGCCAGTCGATCGTCCTGCAGACATTGGCACAGGAAGAGGCGCGCAGCGCGCGGCTGGAGTTGCGTCAGGCGGCGCTGGCGGAAAGCGAGGCACGGTATCGACTGCTCGTGGAGGCATCTCCGGAGGCCATCGCTGTTCATCGACGAGGGCGCCTGCTGTATGTGAACGCCGCAGGCGCCGCGCTGGATCCGGTGACAACGGCCCTGGTCGGCGCACTCCGCGGACGGCATGTTCGACCGCATGAACTCCGCACCAATCCGAGTGATCGCCGCCGTTGTGCACTCAGACGAGCGCTATCTCGTCTGCCTTCGACCGCCACACAAGCGTCATGGGGGACTCTGGGAGTTTCCTGGTGGCAAGTGCGAGCCGAACGAATCCGACGAGGACACCGTTCGGCGGGAGCTCTGTGAGGAGCTCGGTCTCGAGGTCGTCGCGGTCGGCAGCGAGCTGCTGGTTGTCGCTGATCCGGGTTCCTCATTCATCATTGCGTTCATCCCGGCGGCGATTCGCGGAGAACCACAGTGCCGCGAACACGTCGAATTGCGGTGGGCCACGTTGCGGGAACTGCTCCTGCTGCCGCTCGCGCCGGGCGATCGTCGCTTCGCAGAGTATCTCGTGGACTCGAACGAGTCGGCCGTCATGACTCCAGCCTCATGACGCTCCCGCGCGGACTCTACGACCAGCTGGTCACTACTGCACTCGCTCGCCGTCTTGAGCATCTCACGGACAGCACGGCGCTTCTCGACGACATGTCTGGCGCCGACGCGATCCCGCTGCTGACCGACTTGATCGCGCAGTCGCTCGCCCGTGCGCTGGACGACGTGAAGGGTGATACGACACGGCACGCGGAGCAGCAGCTCGAGATCGTCAACGCGTTGCTCATCGACCTGCGCGCGCGCCTCACGCGCGGAGAGGATCAGGTTGATACGCTGGCCGCTCCGCCACGTCGACTGCGTGCGGTGCATGCCGTCGGTGCCACCGCACCTGCCCTGCCCGCGACGGGACTCGGCGAGCCGTGGCTCTTCACCGCATCGAAGGCGACACCGTCGCTGTTGCACGAGTTGCGTACCGAAGCGGCGACGTGCGATCGCATCGACATTCTCGTCAGCTTCATCACGGTGTCGGGCGTGCGCAAACTGCTCGACGTGCTCAAGACGATCACTGCTGCGGACGCAACCGGGCATGGGAAGACGAGCATTCGCGTCCTCACCACGACGTACACGGGCGCCACCGACCAGAAGGCGCTCGACGAGTTGGCGTCGCTGAATGGCTGCACCGTGAAGGTGTCGCTCGATGGTCGGCGGACTCGCCTGCACGCGAAGGCGTGGATCTTTCAACGACGCAGCGGTTTCGGTACGGCGTACGTCGGCAGCGCGAACCTGTCCGGTGCGGCGCTGCTGGGCGGGCTCGAATGGACGGTGAAGTTCACCGAGCGCGGGCAGACCGCGCTGTACGCGCGTGCCAAAGCACATTTCGACACCCTCTGGGCCGACGACGAGTTCCAGCGGTACGACCCGCTCGATGCGCTCAGCCGACAGTCGCTGCGCGATGCCTTGGCGCGAGAGAGCGGCACCAGTCGTGACGATTCCGCTGCGACGTACTTCGACATCACCGCGAAGCGATACCAGCAGGACATTCTGGAGCAGCTCACCGTCGAGCGTGCGCACGGACGGCATCGCAATCTCCTGGTCGCGGCAACCGGCACCGGCAAGACGGTCATGGCCGCGCTCGACTATCGACGCACCGTGGAGTCACACGGCGGCGCGCGGCCACGACTGCTGTATGTCGCGCATCGCGAGGAGATTCTGCGACAGGCCATGAACACGTACCGCGGCGTGCTGCGCGATCACAGCTTTGGCGCGTTGCTGGGCGGTGGTCACGAGCCGGAGACGCACGATCATCTGTTCGCCACCATTCAGAGCGTGTCATCGCGTGCGTTGGTGGAGACGTTGGGCGCAGAGCACTGGCATACGGTCGTCATCGACGAGTGCCATCGGATGGCCGCGCCTCAGCTGGATCTCTTCGCGCGTGCGATTCGTCCGGCAATTCTGCTCGGACTCACCGCCACGCCCGAGCGCACGGACGGTAAGCCGCTCCAACCGTACTTCAGTGCGCGTCCCGACGGATCGCCAGCGGCGGAGCTTCGCCTGTGGCACGCGCTGGATCTGCAACTACTGGCGCCGTTCGAGTATTTCGGCTGCAATGACGATACCGATTTCTCAGAGGTCCCCTGGAATCGGCCAGGTGAAGTGGAGTCGATCGATCGACTGGTGACGGGGAATGCAGTGCGGGCCCGCATGATCGTGAACGAGTGGGAACGACTATCCGGTGATGCGTCACGTACGAAGGCGCTGGTTTTCTGCGTCTCGGTGGCCCACGCGAAGTTCATGACCACGCAGTTCGCACAGGCTGGCCTGAGGACGATGTGCCTCACCGGCGAGAGCTCGGACAGCGATCGTCTCCGCGCACCGTCGTTGCTTGCGAAGGGCGAGATCTGCGCCATCGTCACGGTCGACTTGTACAACGAGGGCGTGGATCTGCCCGATGTGAACACGCTGCTGTTCCTGCGACCGACACAGAGCCCGCTCCTCTTTCAACAGCAGTTGGGACGCGGCCTCCGTCTAGCGCCGAAAAAGGCCAGTTGCCTGGTGTTGGATTTTGTCGGCCAGCATCGCGCGGACTTCCGCTTCGATCGATTGCTGTCGTCCATCACGGGTCTCAACAAGCGCGAGTTGCTGCAATCAGCGCAGGACGGATTCAGTACGCTGCCAAGCGGTTGTCACATTCACCTCGAGTCGCAGGCACACGAGCGAGTGATCGCCAGCTTGCGAGCGGTCGTGCAACAGAGCTGGCGTCGACTCAAGGGCGAGGTGCAGGCGTACGCCTCACTCAGGGGGAGACGGTTTTCCCTCGCCGAGTTTCTGCACGACCAGCAGATCGCACTCGACGAGGTGTTCCGCGATGCGCGCCCAAGTGGATGGACAACGCTTCGTCGCGATGCTGGCCTGCTGACCGATCGCGCGGACATCGAGCAGGAGGAGCTGCTGTCGCGATCCATGCGCTACCTGTTGCACGTCAATGACGCCCGACAGCTGGATGTGATGCGGCGTGTTGCCGAGCAAGGCTCCTCGTATCGACCGAGCTCGGACTCCGAACGGTTGCGTGCACAAATGCTGACGTATCAGATGTCGCCGACGGCCGTGCAAGGCTGCGACGCGTTCTTCGCGTCGTTCGATCGCGAGCCTGACGTGCTTTCCGAACTCGGCGAGCTGACGAACATCCTCGAGGCCCAAAGCCGAATCGGCGTGCGCGATATTCCCGGTCTCGAGGACGTGCCCTTGCTGCTGCATGGCAGTTATCAGATTCGCGAAATCCTCACTGCCGTCGGTTGGCTCACGACGACACGCCGCACTCCGTTTCAGGCTGGCGTGCTCGGACTGAATGATCGTCGGACAGAACTGCTCTTCGTCACGCTCGACAAGAGCGATGGCTACCATGATCGCATTGCATACCACGACTACGCAGAGAGCCCGACACGCTTTCATTGGCAGACGCAGAACAGCGCTGGTCCTGACACGCGAGCGGGGCGCCGTTATCTGGAGAGCGGCACAGGCGGTTGGTCATTTCAGCTGTTCGTGCGCGCCAACAAGGGCTCGCCCTACACCGCATGCGGTCCCGTGCGACTGGCCGACAGCACTGATCTCTCCGGCGATCGTCCGATGAGCATTCGGTGGACACTCGACGTCGCGATGCCGATCGGAATGTTTCGGGAGTTCAGCGTACTGCGAGCGGGAGAATGATGTAAGGTCACGCCTGCGCACTATCTTTCAGCAATGACGCTCACGCTCCCGTCGCCGGACCAACTCGCTGCTGCACTCGCGCCCGCGCTCGATCCCGCGCGCCTGCAACTGCGCGCACCGCTCGCGCCGTACACCACCTTCCGCATCGGTGGCCCGGCCGATGTGCTGTACGACGCCGCCTGCGCCAACGATCTCGCCGCCGCCATCACCGCCGCGCGCGCGCTTGACATTCCATGGTTCGTCCTCGGACTCGGCGCCAACATCCTCGTCGGCGATCGCGGTGTACGCGGACTCGTCATCCGCAATCGCGCGGTCGCACACCACATCAGCGATGAGGGGCTGCTCTGGAGCGAAAGCGGCGCCGTCATGCAGGACCTCGTCCTCGACTCCGTGCGACTCGGCTGGTCAGGCCTCGAGCATTACGTCGGCATTCCGAGCACCGTCGGCGGTGCGCTCTGGCAGAATCTTCACTTTCTGTCGCCGGCCCCCGAGCGCGACCGTACCATGTTCATCGCCGAAGTGTTCGAGTCGTGCGAGATCCTGGGTGAAGACGGAGCGCAGCGCACGGTCGGCGCAGACTACATCCAGTTCGGCTACGATCAGTCGGTGTTTCATCACACGCGCGATGTCGTGCTGTCGGCCACGTTCAAGCTCGCGCGCGCCGCCGCCGCCGATCTGCACCGCATTCTGCAGGAGAATCTCTCCTGGCGCGGCTCGCGTCATCCGTGGCTCGCTGTACACCCGAGCGCCGGTTCGATTTTCAAGAAGATCGAGGGGGTCGGTGCCGGCCGGCTCATCGACCAGTGCGGCCTCAAAGGCTTCCGCATCGGCGACGCACAGATCTCGCATATCCACGCGAACATCATGGTGAATCTGGGCGCCGCGACCGCCGCAGATGTTCGCGCCGTGATCACCCACGCCCAGCGATCAGTGCTCGACAACCTCGGCCACCGCCTCGAACCCGAAATCGGCTTCATCGGCGAGTTCTGAGGCGAGTTCTGAGGCGAGTTCTGAGCCCGTTCGTCGCACCGCCGTTCCGCTCTACCCGCTTCCGATCACCGAGTACCCGTCACCCGTCACCCCCAGCTCGCGATGCCGCCAATCGCGACCATGGTGCCGGCCCTCGTCGAGCTTCGTCCACCCTTCCACCGCCCGTCCGCGCTCCGCCCGCCAAACCCGCAGTGAACTGTTCGCCCTCCCCCTGTGTCGAACCCCTGCAACCCCGCGCTTCCTCCCCAGCGCGGCCCCACTCCCGTCACTCCGCCGCTCCATGCGACGTCTGCTCCTCCTCCTCGCCCTGCTCCTCGGCACCATCGCGGCCGCGTCCGCGTCCGCCCAGAACGTGGACGTGATTCGCGGCCGAGTGTCCGGCACCGACGATGCCCCGCTCGAGAACGTCGCGGTCGTCGCCACCTCCATCTCGGGCAACGTCAACCGCGCTGCGCGCACCGACAGATCCGGTCGCTTCACCATCACCTTTCCCGGCGGCGACGGCGACTACCTCATCACCATGAACATCCTCGGCTACGCCTCCCGGCGTTTCGAGGTCAAGCGCGTGGCCGATGAGGAGTTTCTGTTGGCAGACGCCAAGCTCACCAAGGTCGGCGCCGTCCTCGACCAGGTGAAGGTGACGGCCGCGCGAGACAAGGTCGCGCGCAGCGACATCCCGCCGCCTGACATCAGCGGCACGGAACGTCAGGTCACCAACACCGCGCTGCCGCCCGATCAGATGGGCGACCTGGCCGCGATGGCCGCGTCGCTCCCCGGTGTGAACCTCGTGCCCGGTCAGGACGGCGGCGCGAATGGATTCTCCGTGCTCGGACTTGGCGCCGACCAGAACAACACGACGCTCAACGGCATGCAGTTCGGCGGTGCGGGCCTGCCGCGTGATGCGTCCGTCATGAGCTCGCTCACTACCGCGCCGTATGACGTTTCGCGCGGGGGATTCAGCGGCGGACAATTCTCGTTGCGCACGCGCCCCGGCACCAACTTCATCGCACGTGGCCTGAGCTCCGTGCTCGACGCGCCGCAGCTGCAGTTCACCGATCGCGCCGCGCGTTCACTTGGCCAGGAGTACAGCAACGCGTCACTTGGCGGTGCGGTCTCGGGCCCGCTGGTCATCGACAAGGCGTTCTACAACATCGCCTATCAGTTCGGACGTCGCAGCAACGATTTGTACACGTTGCTCAACACCAATGCGACCGGATTGCAGACCTCGGGCGTCGCGCAGGACTCGGTCAATCGCTTCGTGTCGCTGCTGCAGAACGGGCGCGTACCCACCAGCGTCGGTGGATTTCCCGGCAGTCGGCTCACCGATCAGGGTTCGCTCGTTGGCGCAATCGATTTCACACCGCCGACCTCCACCAGCGGACAGGCGTTCAACCTCACCTTCAATGCCGGCTGGAACAAGACGGATCCGGCATCGCAACTGAATACGTCACTGCCGACCACCAGTGCCGATCGCACCGGCTTCAACGGCAGTCTGCAGGGACGTCACAGCGGCTACTTCCTGCTGCGTGGCGTTGGTGTGCTCACCGAATCGTCGGCTGGCTTCAATGCGTCGAGCAATGAAGGCACGCCGTACATGAACCTGCCCGGTGGTCGCGTGCGCGTGAACTCGAACTTCGCCGACGGCACGAGTGGAGTGCAGAATCTTTCCTTCGGTGGCAATCAGTTTCTTGGCACGTCGCAGAGCAGCACGAGTCTCGGTGCCATGAACGCCCTCTCGTGGTTTTCCGGCAACAACAAGCATCGTCTCAAGTTCACCAGCGAAGCGCGTGTGGATAACAACATGCAGAACCAGACGACGAATCGACTCGGCACCTTCAGCTACAACTCGCTCGCCGACCTGCAAGCCGGGATTCCCGCATCGTTCATGCGTTCGCTCATTCCGCGCAATCGTGAGTCAGGCATTCTGGTCGGCGCGCTGTCGCTCGGCGATTCGTGGCGTCGCACCAACAACCTGCAGTTTCAGTACGGCGTGCGCGTAGACGCGAATCGCTTTCTCGACGCACCCGCACGCAATCCGGAAGTCGAACGTGTGCTGGGCATTCGTAACGACAACGTGCCTGATGGTGTGTTCTTCAGTCCGCGTTTCGGCTTCGCGTACACCTACGGTACGGCAGCGCAGATCGGCGCCTTCGAAGGCGCGTTCCGCGGACCGCGCGCCGTGGTGCGCGGCGGCATCGGCGTCTTCCAGAACACACCGCAAGCCACGCTCATCGGCGGCGCGATCGACAACACCGGCCTTCCCGGCGCGGTGCAGCAACTGATTTGCGTCGGTCCTGCGACACCGATTGCCGATTGGGCTGCTTTCACCGATCCATCGCGCGTGCCCTCCACCTGCGCTGATGGCACGAGCGGCACGGTCTTCTCCAACGCCGTCCCCAACGTGTCGTTGTTTGACGGAGGGTACGCTGCGCCACGCAGTCTTCGCTCCAACCTGCAGTGGAGCGGTCCGATGCTGCGCAATCGCATCAACACCACCATTGAGGGTACGTACTCGTACAACACGCGCCAATCGAGCTTTATCGATCGCAACTTCAACGACACGCCGCGCTTCGCATTGGCCGACGAAGCAGGACGCCCCGTGTACGCACGGCCGTCGAGCATCGTGCCCATCACCGGCGCCATCGCGGCCGGTGACGCGCGTATCGCGCAATCGCTCGGTCGCGTCACGGAGCAGCGTTCCGATCTCAACTCGATGAGCCGCCAGGTGAGTCTGCGCGTCTCGCCGCTCAACTTCAGCACGAGCTTCAGCTGGAGCCTCAGCTACGTGTACAGCAATGTGCGCGAGCAGTATCGCGGCTTCAGCAGCACCAACGGCAGCCCCAGCGGAGTCGACTGGAGTCGCTCGAGTTTCGATTCGCGTCATCAGATCGTGTACAACATCGGCTACAACGCCTTCGATCTCATTCGCATCAACTGGTTCGGTCAGTTTCGCTCGGGGACACCGTTCACGCCGAGTGTGGCGGGTGACATCAATGGAGATGGCTACGGCAACGATCGCGCATTCATCTTCAATCCGTCGTCCGCGGGCGACGCAGCGGTTGCGTCGGGAATGCAGTCCTTGTTGGCCAACGGCTCGAGCGCCGCACGCCACTGTCTGTCCAGTCAGGTCGGCCGCATTGCACAGCGCAACAGCTGTCAGGGCCCGTGGCTCTCCACGGCGAATCTCTCGTTGTCGTTCAATCCGCTCAAGGTGCGCATGCCGCAGCGCGCCACGCTGTCGTTCAACATCTCCAATCCGCTGGGCGCGGCCGATCTGCTGCTGCACGGCGAGAACAAGTTGCGCGGATGGGGGCAGTCACCGCAGCCCGATCAGCAGTTGTTGTTCGTACGCGGTTTCGATCCGACCTCGGCACGCTACAAGTACGAAGTGAATCAACGCTTCGGTGCGACCAATCCCGCGTTCACTCCGTTCCGCACTCCCGTCACGATTACCGCGTCACTCCGTTTCGACATCGGGCCCACTCGTGAACGACAGGTCCTCACGCAGAATCTCGATCGCGGCCGCACACTGCGCGGCACCAAGACGAACGACGCAATCCTCAAGGCGCAGTTCGGCAACGGTGGCGTGAACAATCCCATGGCGACGATCCTGCGCGATCAGGACACGTTGAAGTTGACCGCCGCGCAGGCCGACAGTCTCGCGTCGATGAATCGCCGCTATACCGTGCGTCTCGATTCCATCTGGGCGCCGATCATGAGGCAGTTTGCCGCGCTCCCCGATCACTACGATCACAACGCCGTGTACGAGCGCTACAAGACCGCGCGTGAAGCGTCGATCGACCTGCTCATCAGGCTTGCCCCGGCCGTGAACGACCTGCTCACCGCCGAGCAGCGTCGTCGGTTGCCGCCGTTTGTGGCCAGCACGCTCAACACGCGCTACCTCGCCTCCATTCGCTCCGGCACCGCCGGCGGTGGCGCCGGTGGCCCGATGATGATCGGCGGCACTGGTGGCGGCTTCCAGATGAGTGGTGCCGGCGGCGGCGGTGCCCAGCAGGTCATCATCATGCGGTGACGATGGGTCTGAAACCACCAAGTGTCGGGCTTCGAGTCAGGGTTTCGGGCTTTGAGTACTCGAAGCCCAGGACTGAGAACCACCGCTCAAAGCTGCGTCGTTCGCACCGGAAGCCCATTACCTGAACCCACCACTCGAAGCTTGGTGGTTCACCCCCAGGATCATGCACTCAAAACTCTGCTCCTTCGCATCCGCGCTGTCAGTCGTGTGCGCCGCGTCCCTCTCCGCACAGACCCGTCCACCGATCACGCCGGTCAGCGCCGTTCGCGCCTCCAGCACCGACTCGCTCGGCAGCATCACCAACATCCGCGCCCTTCCCGGCGGCCGCCTGCTGGTGAACGACGCGAGCAACCGTCGGGTGCTCCTGCTCGACTCGACGCTCAAGACGTTGTCCGTAGTTGCCGATTCCACCAGCAGCACCGCCAACGCGTACGGCCCGCGCTCCGGCACCCTCATCGCGTATCGCGGTGACTCCACACTATTCGTCGACGCGGCGTCGCTCTCGATGCTGGTGATCGATCCCGACGGCAAGATCGCGCGTGTCATGTCCGTGCCGCGTGCGCAGGACGCGATGATGATCACCGGCAACATCTTTGGTGGCGCGTCGTACGATGGCGCTGGTCGTCTCGTCTACCGCGGCATGCCTGGCTTGCAGATGCGCACCATGAGCAGCCCCGGTGGTTCCGGCGGAGCACCGCCTGCGCCGCCACAAGTGCCCGATAGCATGCCGATCGTGCGCGTCGATCTGGCCACGCGCAAAGTGGACACGGTCGCGTTCGTGAAGATTCCCCGGACCAACACGCAGATCAGTCGCGGTGAAGACGGCACCATGACCATCAACATCGAGGTGAATCCGCTGCCGGTGGTTGACGAATGGGCCATGCTCAAGGACGGCACGATCGGCATCATCCGCGGCAAGGATTATCACGTGGAGTGGATGACTCCCGACGGCACGCGCAATACGTCGCCCAAAATCGCGTTCGACTGGAAGCGGTTGAGCGACGAGCAGAAGGCCGAGTTCCTCGATTCGGTGAAGGTGCAGCGTGAACGCATCGTCGCCGCAGCGCCGCCGGGTCAGGGTGGAGCGGCCGCGTTGGGTGCGGCGGTCAGTGGTGCCACCGGCGGCGCACCACCGCAGATGCGCATGGAGTTCCGCACGAGTGGTCCAGGCGGTGCACCAACGGCCATGTCCGCGCCCAGGATGAACATGACCTACGTCTCACCGAGCGAGCTGCCCGACTATCAGCCGGTGTTCCTGGCGAATTCCGCAAAGGCCGACGAGGACGGAAATATCTGGGTGCGCACGCTTCCCACGAAGCCAGTGCCGGGTGGAGCAGTGTACGATCTGATCGGTCGCAACGGTGATGTGCAACGTCGCGTGCAGTTGCCGGAGAACCGTACGCTCGTCGGATTCGGGACCGATGGCGTAGTTTTCCTTGGCGTTCGCGAGGGAACCATCACGCGATTGGAGCGCACGACGCTGCACTGACAACCAATGAGAGGTAGTTGATGCTGAAAAGCCTGCGGGTTCCGGAACGACTCTTCGCCATCGCGATGTGGGCAGTGTCGGTGGCCTTCGCAGGCTTTCTCAGCGGACTGGGCGGACGCGTCATCGCGGACTTGCCCGGCGTGCCGCAGACGCTTTCTCGTGAACAGTTCATGGACCAGGGCGCACTGGCACGCGCCCGCGTCGTGCGCGATTCGCTCACCACGCTGCAGCAGGAACGGACCGCCGAACAGGATCGTGCGCGGTTGCTCGCGCAGTCCACCGATCAGGCCTATAAGGCGGCGCGCACGGATTTCGAGAACTGGGTGGCGGCGCGCACCGCCACCACCGATCCGCGACAGGACCCGGAAGTCCTCCAGCGCACGCGCGCCCTCGACACACTCGGCGCCAGCGCCCGCACCGCGCAGCGCGATGTCGAGCGCCTCGATGCACAACTGCTCGATGTGTCGCAAGCCGTGTCCGCGCAGGAGCAAGCGGCGGCCGATCGGCGCGACGCCATCGAGTCGCAGTATCAGCGCGCACTCTTCCAGCAGGAACTCAGGGTTTTCGGGCTGCGACTGGCGCTGACACTGCCACTGCTCGCACTCGCCGGCTGGCTGATCGCCCGCAAGCGCAAGAGCGAATACTGGCCACTCGCTCGTGGCTTCGTGTTGTTCGCCGTCTTCACCTTCTTCGTCGAACTCGTACCGTATCTGCCCAGCTATGGCGGATATGTGCGCTACGGTGTCGGTATCGTGCTCACCGCGCTCGCTGCGCGTGAGGCCGTGCGGGCGATGAAGCGCTATCTGGCCCAGCGTCAGGCCGCCGTGCAGCAGTCGGAGAGCGAGCGCCGCCAATCACTCGGCTTCGAAACGGCGCTCAAGCGCATGAGCATGCACGTCTGTCCGGCCTGCGAGCGACCCATTGCCGGAGCACCTGCCAACCCGTCGTCATTCTGCGTGTACTGCGGGTTGCATCTGTACAACAACTGCGGGAACTGCAATACGAGGAAGAACGCGTTCTTTCAGTATTGCCCGACGTGCGGCGTGACGACGGATGCGGAACCGCAAGTGCAAGCCCAGCCGGCGGCCAGCTAACTCGCGTCCTTCGTTGACCGCCGTTTCTTTGTTTGTTGGCGACTCACCACTGCTGCCCGAACGACACCAGGAACTTCCACGGTGCCGGCCGATCCACCGGCCTCGTGCCACCGACAAAGATGCTGCCGGCCAGGAATCGCATGCCGGCAGTCATGCTGGCCCGACCGCCATTCGTGGCGCGCGACACGGGAACCAGCACGCCCGCCGAGTCACGCCGCATGCCGAGTCGCGTCACTGCGGCCAGCGCCGACACCGTCGGCAGCTCCGTCCATCCACCCTGCAGGCCAACACTCACCGCAGGCGCAATTGCCGGCAGGAACAACCGCCCGATGCGCAGTGGCCGTTGCAGATACTTGGTGTTGTATTGCAGCAATCCGCGCAGCACTGCGGCCCGTGTTCCCGCGAATTCCTTGTCGCGATAGCCGGGCAGGTTCTGTTCGCTGCCGAGTTCGAAGAGCTGTTGCGCCGGTGGTGTGTCGCCGAGCAACACACCGATGTCGCCACGCGCCACGGCAACAAACCGTCCGATCGGCCGACGTCCGACCACGCGCGCTTCGATGCGCTGAAAACTCAGCGTGCCATCGCCGCGTTCGTACTGCAGTCGCGCACCGAGTCCCGGTCGTACGAACTCCGCACTCACGTCCGGATGCCACTCGAGCAAGGCTGCCGTGCGCGCGTAGCCGCCTTCGTCCACGCCGCGATTCTCACGGTACGCCGCACCACCGAACGGACTGCGCACGTACGTCGCCGGTCGATAGCGATCATCCGCCACACCAAACTCCGCCCGCGCGACCAGATCGCGATTGCCCACGCGTCGCACCACAGCAAACGTTGCGCTGCGCCGATCGACATAGTCGTACGGATCCTGCGAGCCGAGCAGCGCGCCGAAGGTCGAACCGGAATCGAAAGGGACACGGAAGTCATTCGTGTTGTCCAGCGATCGTCCGGCACGCAACTCGGTTGTCCAGACGCCGCTCGTACGTTCCGCGATGATGCGACCGCGCGCCGTGCCTTCATTCCATGCCCAGCCGGCGTTGGCGCGCACCACCACGCCGGGTGCCACGTCGCGCAACGCGGCCTTTACGCCGAAGCCCGTGTACGCCCCTTCTACGCGATTGAAGTGGAAGACGTCCGACGCACGCGGTGCCGCAAAATCCAGCCGCGGCGCGCCGTACGTGCGCCAACGATCCGGACCAACGTCGGCGAAATCGTCGGAGTGCATACCGCTCGTAATGTCGCCGATCCCGCCGCGCCACTCGCGATAGCTGTCCAGGGAATCCTCGGTCGCGAACGAGAGCTTGCGACGCCCCAGTGAACGCGTGGAGTCCGCCGATGCCATCGCCGCAGCAGTCAGCGTGGTGTCGTTGATGTCCATCTGCGCGAAACGCGACACGATGCGCACCACCGCGCGCGCATCGCCAAGAAACGGCGCCGTCACCTGCAGCTCCACACGCTGCTTGGTGGGCAGCCAGTATTCGCCCAGGCGTTCGGCGTTCTCGTACTCGATGAATGCCACCGTTTCCACGACCCTGCCAACCAGACCCGTTCGCGGACGATTCAGTCGCACGAAGTTGCCACGCAGGCGAACCAGCGCTCCGCGCGACGCATCGAGATCGAGTTCACCGTCGAAGAGGAGTACGCGCGCGGTCACATCGTCGCGCGGTCGAACGCGCACGTGTACGATCGGAATCGAGCGATCGCCGACGCGCATGGTGACGATCGTATCGCCACCCGCAAAGCGATAGTACGCATCACGATCGGCGGCCAGCGGATGCACCGCCGGCAACGTGTCGGCACCATCGGTGCGCGCGCTTCGCGGGCGAGGGGGCGTCGTGCCCGTCGCGTCCTGCGCCGCCTGTCGCGCCACCGTGGCTGGCGACGAGCGTCGCGTCACGCGCAGGCGATTGCCGTAGAGCGACGGATTGAGCCACCCTGTTTGAAAAACGGAGAGCATCGAGAACGTCGCCCCCGCCTGCTGCGCGCGATAGCCGATGACGTGCTGATCGTAGTAGCCGCTGCGCGTCCACCGCAGCGCGCTCGCCACCTGCTCCACTGCGTTCACCGCTTCGGTGCCTTCCTCGCGTCGAAGCAAGACCGCAATCTCCGTCTCCACCCGTGCCTTGTACGCCATGAGCGACGGCGGCAACACATTGCGCTTACTCGCGTCGGCCAGCACGTCTCGCAGCGCACGCAACTTCACATTGTCCGCCGCACGTAGCGCAGCGGAATCCGTACGCGCCGCCGTCGTGTCCTGCGCCCACAACGGCGTCGACGGAAGCGTGATCACCCCGAACGCCGCCGTGGAAGTCAGGGCCGCGCGGAGGAATGGCCGAGCGCAAGCAATCACAGAATGCACCAGAAGAGGTCGGGGTGGGCACCGCACGCGCCCGGGCACGACGGACGCCACGCCGATGCGAGGTCGACGCTACCTACGCTGACCGCATGGGACGAGTTGCACTGCTGGGGGCAAGTACACCGCCAGCTACCAACTTGTTACTTGGCCTTCCCCACCGTTTGCACCCGTTCGGCGGCCGCACTCCAGTCGTGCACGGCCTCGTCGAGTTCGTCCTTGGCGTCGTCCAACTCCCGCCCCAGCGCTTGCGCCCGCTGCGTACCCGCCGCCGTGTCATAGAGCTTCGTATCCTCGAGTGTCCGCGTCAGTTCCGCGATGCGACCCTCGATCACACTCACCCGCAGCTCCGCATCGGCCAGCTCCTTCTCCGCCTGTCGCGCCGCTTTGCGATGATCGCCGCTGGACGGTGGCGCGTGCGCGCCGCCTTTCTTATGCGACGGCGCGGACGCGCCGGAGTGCTTGCCACCTGCCGACGCGGCCTGCTTGCTGGCGCGCGACGCCGCGTTGGCCTGCGCATTGGCTTGCGTCCGCGCCTTGGCGTTCTTCTCCGCCTGCACTGCCGACGCGTCGCGGGCATCGCGCTCCGCCTTGGCTTTCGCTTCCGCACGCACTTCTTCCCATTCGACAAAACTGCCGGGAAAGACGAGCAGCTTCTGGTCACGCACTTCCCACACCTGCGTGGCCACACCGCGCAACACGGCACGGTCGTGACTCACGATGAGCGCACTCCCCTCGTAGTCCTCGATCGCGTCTTCCATCGCTTCGATCGATTCGACGTCGAGGTGGTTCGTCGGCTCGTCGAGAATGAGGAGATTGGATGTCTCGAGCGTCAGCAGGGCGAGCGCGACACGCGCGCGTTCGCCGCCCGAGAGCGTACCGACCGTACGCTGTACTTCGTCGCCGGAAAAACCGAAGCGACCCAGATGCCCCTGCACCTGCCGACGTTCCCAGAGTGGTCGCAGGTTCGCGATGACGTCGTAGATCGCCGCCTCGAGCGGCAAGTGCGCGAGATCCTGCCGATAGTACGCGACGGTCGTGGACGGCCCTTTCTTCACGCGACCGGCGAACACCGGAGACTCCTCCAACAGTGTCTTGATGAGCGTGCTCTTGCCCGCGCCGTTGGGGCCGAGGAGCGCGACGACTTCCCCGCGCTCGAGCACCACGTTCACATCGCGAATCAGCTCGCGCTGCTCATCGCCGTTGCTCACCCCCACGATCACATGCTCCGCTTCGATCACGCGATCGCCACTGCGGTTGCCGGCGTTCAGTCGCAGCGCCATCACTCCATCCGAACCGATCGGCGCTGAAAGGCGCGGCATCCGTTCCAGTCGCTTGCGACGACCCTTGGCCTGCGACGAATTCTGTCCGGCGAGATTGCGCGCGATGTACTCCTGCTCCGACGCGATCTTCTTCGACTGCTGGTCGAACTGGCGCGCTTGCGTGAGCCGACGCTCTTCGCGCTGCGCGATGAACGAGGCGTAACCACCGGTGTACGAGAACGCCGTCCCGCCCTCGAAGTGCAGCACGTGATCAGCCACCGCCGCCAGAAACGCGCGATCGTGACTGATGCACATCACCGTGCGCTCGGTTTCGCGCAGGTAATTCTCCAACCACGAAGTCGTTTCGAGATCGAGGTGGTTGGTCGGTTCGTCGAGCAACAGGAGGTCGGCCGGTGTCGCGAGCTGACGCGCGAGTGCGACGCGCCCGCGCTCTCCACCACTGAGCGTGCCAATGGCCGTCACCTTCGCGGCTTCCGGATCGAAACCAACACCCATCAGCACCGAATCGACTTTGGCCGCCATCTGGTAGCCACCCTCGCGCTCGAACCGCTCCAGGTCGCGACCGTACTTCGCCATCGCCGCTTCGCCATGATCGTGCTCGAGATTCCCCGCCTGTTCGGCCAGCGAATGCTCCAGCTCACGCAGTGATCCGAAGGCGCCCGCCACGATCTCCCACAACGACATGTCTTCGGGAAACCGACGGTGCTGGTCCATCAGCGCGATACGGAGCCCTGGCTGACGCGTGACGGAGCCCTTCGACGGCGAGAGATCGCCGGTCATCAGTTTGACGAGCGTCGTCTTGCCCGTACCATTGCGTCCCACAATCGCCCAGCGATCGCCGGCCGCGACGGTGAACGTGATGTCGCGAAAGATCTCGCTGGCGCCAAATTCCACGCCCGCGTTTCCGATAGCCAGCAACGTCATGCGGATTCCTTGCCGGATTCCTTGCCGGATTCCTTGGCGGATTCCTTGGCGGATTCCTGCGCGGACTCCAATGTGGATTCCTGTGCAACAGCCTTCACAGCAGCACTCGATTCATGGGAAAGCCACGCGATGCGCAGTGCATCGGCGGCGGTACACAGCGCCGCGCGATCTGCGGCACTCCAGCGTCGTACGCGAAACCGCAGTCGCCACGCGGCCAGCGCGTCGCGCCAGGCCACGGCGATATCGCCGAGTCGCGGGAGCAGCACCAGCAGGGGAATCGCCAACCACAGCGGGCGACCGGCGGTGGCGAGCGTGACGGCTGCGCCGACCGTCAACAGCAGATACCAGCACAAGATAAGGTAGACGCCCGGTACGAACGCACGGGCCACGATCTGGGCACGGTCCTGGGCGGTGCGCTGTGCCATCCGCCAGATGCCCGCGAACGCGGGTCCGTGCGTCAGCCAGCCAAGCAGCGCGATCGGCGTCGCGACCGTCGTGCGCGTGATGGAAGGCCACAGCGGCACTCCGCCACGCCGACCGGCCGCGTCGAGCACCCGGGCGCAATCGCGCGGACTGGTCGCGATGCCGCCGGCGTGCGCGACCGCCGCCGCGATCAACCGGGCATGTTCGCCCACCGATTCATCCGGGACGCCACCGCGATCAAGCTCGCGCGCAACATCCGCCGCCACGACGCGGAGCGACGTCCGAGGCTCGGTGATGACGGCCGCCACCGTCGCCGAAATCCGGTCGCGAGCCGCCGCGTCCTCCCAGGAGCGTGCGTTGCGTGTCACCGCGAGCAGTGCGTCCTGCATCCGGTGGCGCATCGCCAGCGCGAGCCGAGCCGGCGCCCGTGCATCGGTACCGACCGAATCGAGTGCGCCGGGGGCAGCCAGCCAGTCCTGCACGACAAACGGCGCGCCAACGACCACCGTCATATCGCTTCTGACCGTTCGCGGAGCGTCGTAGTGGACGCCGAAGGCCTGTACCACGAGATCGCGCACACCAGCATCAACGGCGCTCTCCAGCGCCATCTTCGATACACCAGCACGAAAATGTCCCAGACTGGGCCCGTCGTGTACGCCGCCCTCGGGAAACACGCCCACGACCGCCCCTTCGCGTAACGCGTCCGACACCCGTCGGAAGGCATCGGCGTTCATCGCCGCCGCGTCGACTCCTTGCTCGCGCATTCTTCGCGCATCGCGCACCCGCGTCACCGGGATGACGCCCAACCCACGATAGGCCGCCCGCGCCGGCGCCGACGCCGCACCGGAGATCGTGGCCACGTAGCGCAGCGGTCGGGTCGTGGTCAGGAATCCAGCCAGTACATCCGGCAGATCGTTCGGGTGGTTGCCGATCAGCAACACCGGGCCGTGCGACGGAATGCGTTCGAGGCCGACAAAGCACCGCTCGCGGTAGAACCAGCGCAGGCATCGCCGGCCGAGCCAGCGGATGAAGGGATGAAGCATGAGGGCGGAAAGAAACCCTGCGCCCATCACCTGCGCGACTGCTCGGATACCTCGCGCAACGGCCAGCCGTCCGCCTTCTTTGCCGGATGAAGATTTTCCTCAGCTACGCCTCGCAGGACCGGGCCGTCGCGGACGGGATCAATCGTGCGCTCCTCGATCAGGGGCACGATGTCTTCTTCGACCGCGACGATCTGCCGCCGGGCGAGGAGTTCCACATCCGAATCCGTCGGGCGATCGAGCAGACGGATCTGTTTGTGTTCCTGATCAGCGAGGACGCGCTCGATCCGGGGAGCTATACGCTGAACGAGCTGGAGATCGCCGAACGCCGACTCCGCCGACCGTCGGGGCGACTGCTTCCAGTGCTGCTCCGTCCGACGTCGATGGAGCGCCTGCCGGCGTTCGTGAAGTCGGTCACGCTGCTCCAGTCGGAGGGGAACGTCGCCGCTGCGACCGCTGCCGCCGTCGACCACCTCGCGCGCGCTCGGCGTCGCACCGTCATCGGCAAAGCGGCGGCGGGCGTCGCGGCACTGGCACTCGTCTCCGCCGGGTCCTGGTACGCACTCGGCGGTCGCACCGCCACACCACCGCCGGTGGCTGGCGACAGCCCGCGTTCGGCGAGCGGCGGCGCGACCGCGACCGCACCGTCCGGTGTGGACGGAGCCAACACCGCCAACGGAGCACCGCCCCCCGAAAGCACCGGCACCGACGGCGCACCCGCCGTGCTCGTTCCGGCGGGTGCCTTCGTCATGGGCGACGACGAGGAGTCACCAAAGCGCGAGATCTATCTCGACGCGTTCTACATTGACCGCTACGAGGTGACGACGGCGCGCTACGCAAAGTTCCTCGCGGCGACGGGCGGCGTCCGTCCTCCCGACGAGTGGGAAACGCTGGTCCCCGCACGCGACGCAGAACTGCCAGTCGTTGGCGTGGACTGGAACGACGCGTCGGCCTACTGCGCGTGGGCGGGACGCCGACTCCCCACGGACACCGAGTGGGAGAAGGCGGCGCGTGGTACCGACGAGCGACGCTATCCGTGGGGCAACGTCACCCCTACACTCGCCGAAGCGAACCATCTGAACACGTCGCCCGACGCGTACGGCGGCGGACTGATGAAGGTCGGTTCGCATCCGAGTGGTCGAAGCCCCTACGGCGTGCACGACTTGGCGGGGAACGCGAACGAATGGGTCGCCGACTGGTTCACCGAAAGCTTTCCGGTCTCAGAGCGGCGCAATCCGAAGGGACCGGCGTCAGGCAATGGCCGAGTGATTCGGGGAGGCGGACGGTTTGATCCGGCCGAACGGATGGTGGCTACAAAGCGGTACCATGGCGAGCCGGATTTGCGCAATGAGGATATTGGGTTTCGCTGTGCGAGGGGAGACGCGCATTAGGGCACACCGCTGAACTGCAACGACCAAGTGTCGGGCTTCGGGTTTGGGCTTCCGGTTTCCCCGAAGCCCGACACTTGGTGGTTTTCAGTCCCAGCGGTGAGAAGAACTCCGGAGTAAGGACGTACTGCTTTGCAGCGATCGGGCGGTCGTTGCCGCGCCCCATCGACTTGCGCGCAGAATGGAACGGCAGCGGTCCTTGCCCACTCGATCGAGGAGAACGCATGAGCGACGAACCTCATGACCACGACGTCGGCGCTTCAACCGCGCCGACAGCCCGCGAGCATCGAACAGACAACGAAAAGCTCGCACCGCACCCGCTGATCGCCGCGCTGGAGCATGCCGATGAAGATGCCATCGAATTCATCGGGTACGTCGGCCCGAGCCCGGCAGACAAGGTGCGCCTGTACCAAGCGCTGTCGGTTTCCAGCTACATCGAAATCGCGAAGGCGGCGATCGTCTACAGCGACGCACGTGATGCCGGCGCCGTCCGAGTCTTTGTTCGAGCATCGAGCGAGATATCGGTCGTGCGTCGCGAACGAATGTCGGCGGGGACTTATCGCCGTGGTCCAGGTGAACGCGTCTTTCCTCCAGTCGTGTCGATCGAGTCGTTCTGGACGTGCGCGGCGCGCTGCGAAACGGCGTTCGCCAGCCGAGCCAGCGCCATCATCGTCGATGAAACGAACGCCCTGAACGACCCTGACGAGAGGCGGCAGGCAGCCGCGCTGGACAGCCTCGTGCAGCGTAAACACTTGGCGAAGACGGCGTTGTACGCGTGTCTGGAGCGTTGTCTGGCAACGCACGGCGCGCCGCTGTCGAGCATCTGGGCTCCGTTCTCGCTCGGCGGGCACTACGCTGCGATCGTTGCGCGTCATCTGGAGCGGCCCGAGTAACGGGCCTTCCGCGTTCATCCGCGTCAGTCAGTTGCCGTATCCCCCGTTGCCGTATCCCCGACGTCCCTTCGTTTCCGTTTCCATCCGTGATAGTCAGTCGCTGTTCGCTGTACTTCGTTCACCGAGAACCGCCACACCACGCCCCATCACCGCTTCCGAATCGAATCCGCCAGCGTGATCGGCACGCGCACCCCGAACGCCGACGCGCGCGCCACACGCCGCATGTACTCGTACGTCGCGTCGGCCACCTGCCGGATCGCACGTGCCGCCGGCGCACCATCCGAGTACGTCACCATCACGGTCACCACGTACGGATTCCCCGGCAGCGCGAACAGCCCCCACGACGTCTCCACCCCTTCCACCGAACCCGGCTTCCACGCCACACGCACCGTCGACGGCACACTCGACGGAAACTCGCCGTTCTTGGGTATCTCCAGAATGCGCCGCACATCCTCACACCGCGCCTTCGACATCGGCAGCTCGCACGCATGCACCCGGCGCATCAAGTCGGCCGCCTGCGCGGGCGTCGCCAGATTCTCGTTGCCAACAGCGCTTTCGCGTGGCGTGATCATCCGTCGCTGCAACCGGATCGCGCTCACACCCAGCGATGACATGGTGCTGTTCACCGACGCCATACCGACCTTGTCGATGAGCAGGTTCGTCGCCGTGTTGTCCGACAGCACGATCATCAGTACCGCGAGATCACGCAGCGACAGCTCCGACTTCGCGTCGCCAAACCACTGCGCCACACCGGTGCCGCCCACCTGATCCACCGCGCGCACCGTCAGTCGCTCGTCAAGCGAAAGCGCTCCGGTTTCGGCCTGTCGAAACAGTTCGATCAGAAGGGGAATCTTGATCGCACTCCCCTGCGGAAAGGCGAGCGTGTCGTTCACGCCGAATCGCTCTCCGCTCTTCAGATCGATCACGCCGATTCCCACCACGCCGTCCGTCGCGCGCGCAATCTCCTGCAACCGCTCGCGGAACTTGTTCGTCAGCTGGGCACGCGCGTCGATTGCCGTCAGCGCCACGTTCGGCCGTTGCGCAGCGCTTTCGTGCATGGGCCAGGCAAGACTGCACGACAGCAACGCGATCACCCGGCGAATCGCGACTGAACGAAACAGTCTGATATCCTGAAGCGCCGCCAGCGCGACTCCTGTTGCATACGCCAGCAAGTCACGCGCATCGAAGTCTGAGCCGAGCATGAGATGACCGAGTCGGGTCGCGCGAACTGCCGTCAACCACGGCGTCCGCACCAGCTGTCCGAACTCCACTGCCACGCAGATCAGCAACGCCACGACACTCCGACGCGCAAGCGACATGCTCGGCGCGATCACGCCGACCCACCAATAGATCATCATGGCCCAGAGCGCGTCTCCAAGCACGTCGCGTGCAGTCGCTCCGAGCGCCGCCGCGCCCCGCAGATGCACCACGAGCCCCAGCGCGATCGTGCCGAGCGCCAGTCCGACATAGGTCCGGCGCAGTTGGGCTGGCGCTGGCGCACCGGAGTCAGGAAGAGACGGCATGGCGACGCCAGAAAGCGGGGAGACCAGCGTTCGACGCACCCGACGCGCCGCAGCTCATCATAAGTATCGCACGCTCGCGCTCCCGTCGCGCCCTCCCATTGCTCACGTCGCCTGCACGCTTCATGTTGGCGCCACCTGTGGTGTCGGATTCAACGTTCATCGGTACGGAGCAGTCATGCGAATCCTTTGCTGGAACATGCGCGGAGGCATCAATCGCGAGGAAGCCATTGTCGACCTGCTAGGCCAATGGCAGGTCACGGTCGCCCTTTTTCTGGAACCGCCGCAGTTCATGCGCAGCGACACCAACGATCGCGTGCTCAACACACGCTCCAGCACCTCGCGAGGACCAACTCCCTCTTCGTGGCGTCTGCAGGGGTACATCCACGGCCATAGCCAAGGCGCGGTGTTCGTAGCGTATGCTGCGAACACGGCCGTCACCTTGCTCGGCGGCGCCCAAGTTCCGGGAACGGGACAGGACAATCGGCTGGTCTTCGTGAAGGTGGTGAATTCGGGCGAGACGCGAATTATCGCCACCTGCCACGCTCCGTTCGCTGAGAATTCCGGCGAGGCACGTCAGTTCGACATTTCGGCAGTGAAGCTACTCAAGAACGGATGCAATGGACCGCTTGGCGGCAAGATCGTGGAAGGACTGACCACGGATATCTGGCTCGGCGATCTCAACACGTACGGTGACACCGCCCCACCGGGCGCGGAGCCCGCGTACGTCATCAAGTCGGTGGGCGATACGTCCGGCTTTGGGGCCACTGGTGGCTCGAGTCACTTTCCACTCGACAAGATCATCGTCCGATCGGATGTGTCGGTGCACAGAGTCGGTCGCGTGGTGCCCGCCTCCGTCAGCGCAAACGCCAACGACATCCGACAGTCAGACTGGACGAACGACACGAGTGTCCCTAGCGATCACCTGCCCATCTACATCGATACCAGCGCTGTCAGTTCGACGCCCACACTTTCCGTGTCCACCGCAAGCAAGAAACGCTCGCTCGCGGAGGAATTTGCCGAGATCGAGGCAGACGCCAAAAAGCACAAACACTAGTGGCCAATCTCGCGTACCAACGCGCTCGTCGCGTCCGCGCCACGTCGTATTGACAGCTGCACTGGCGCGTTGACGCGCAACCACTGCTGCCCCCGTTGATCGGTGAGCATCGTCGGCGCCGGATGCAGAAACAGGCCCGCCGCATCGATCGTGTCGAGCGCGACAACGCCCGTCAGATCGCCGACTTCGCGCACGCGCGAAGGACCCTTGCGTAGCGCATCCTCATAGTTGATTGCGAGGTCCACGCGCATCGGGGGTTGACCGGGCAGCACCACCGCCGCTCCGGTAATGAGAATGTCCACCGCCGCTCGATCGTTGGTGGGTAGCGATTCGTACGCGTTTGGATCGGCCGCGCGATAGCCACCTGATGCGATCGCCTCGAGCGCAGACAGAATGGCGATGACGTTGACGGTGCGCAGCCGCTGCTTCTCCGGATCGTCCGGCAACGCGCCGCTCTCGATCAGCACCGTACTCGTGCCCCACTGCTGAATGAGATCGCCGAACGCGCGCGGATTGAAAGCGTCATCGTACTTCGCGACACGGCCGGGAATCTCGCGCTCGAGCACCGTGCGGATGCGTGCTGCCACTAATCGCGCCGTCGAACGCGATGGTCCGTACGTCTTCTCCGCGTCGGCGGCCGGCGCCAGCAGCGCAATCGCCACCTGTCGTCCGTTCGGTCCGCCCAACGTGCGCGCGTTCTGGTCGTGCAGGTTGAAGCCGAAACTCGGCATGATCGAATCGCGCAACGCCTTGAGCGCGCGCGCTTCCGGTGTGGAGAGACGACGTGCGTCGCGATTCACGTCCACACCGAGCGCATTCTCGCGCTGAAACAACTCCGCGCCATCTGGGTTGAGCATCGGCACCATCACGATCGTCAGCCGCGATGTCAGCAGCTCACGCAGGACATCACGCTCACGTGTGGGCGAACCGAACCACGCCAGCAGGTCGGCCAATGACATCGTGGCCGTCGATTCGTCGCCATGCATCTGCGACCAGAGCAGCACCGTCGTTGGACCGTTGCCGACGGTGATCGCGCGCAACGCCCGCTTCTGGATCGACTCGCCGAACGTGGTCACGCGCATCGGCGCACCACGCATCACCGGATCAAGCGCTGTCCACAACTCGGTGTGCGTGAAGCGGCGCGTGGTGATCGCGGAAACACGGAAGCGCTCCGCGATCCGTTTGCCGGCCTCGTTGCAGCAGTCTCCCGCTGGCAACGACGCCGCGCTGCCGCGTCCGCTCCCACCGACGCAAGCGGCCGCGCCGACGACACACATCAGCAGCAGCGCACGTCCAAACGCCGCGCGCCCCACCCTCGACATCGAATCCATCCTCATCGCATCACCTCGTTCTGAAGTGCTCACCCCAACCACTCCTTCCACAACGGCTCCTGCAACCCGATCGCCACCTTGTGCTGCAACCGCACCAGCGGCTGCCGCAACAACAACGGTTCGTCGGCCAGGATCGTCAGCCACTTCTCCTCCCCGTACAGCGCCGGCCGCAATCCCATCTCGGTGAACCGCTTCGAGTCGCGATCGAGCAGCGCTTCAATTCCGTACTTCTGCGAAAAACGACGCAGCTCACCGAGACTCGCCGCGCGCTCGGCCAAGTCGACGAAATGTGTCTTCACCCGTCGCTCCGCAAAGAAACGCAGCGCCTTTCGCGTGTCCGCGTTCTTCTTCGTACCAAAGATCTGCACCTGCAGGTCAGTGGGCGGCATGCACGACGCTGTCCGGTGAAAGTTCGGCCAACGCGCGTTTCTCGTCGTCAAACGCGCCTTCGCTGCGTGACACCACCAGCGTCGCGACACCGTTGCCAATGAGATTGGTGATCGCCCGCGCTTCCGACATGAATCGATCCACACCCAACAACAGCGCCACCCCTTCGACGGGCACGGTGTTCGTTGCCGCGAGCGTACTGGCCAGCACGATGAACCCCGAGCCGGTCACCCCCGCCGCACCCTTCGATGTCAGCATCAGGATGCCCAGGAGCGTAAGCTGCTGCGACCACGACAGGTCCACGCGATAGACCTGCGCAATGAAAATCGTCGCCATCGACAGGTAGATGCTCGTGCCATCGAGGTTGAACGAGTAGCCCGTCGGAATGACCAGCCCCACCACCGGCTTTGCGCAGCCATAGCGCTCGAGCTTCTCCAACATGCGCGGCAGCGCGGCTTCTGAACTCGACGTGCCAAGCACCAGCAGAATCTCTTCGCGGATGTAGCGCAGGAATTTCCAGATGCGGAAGCCGTAGAATCGACAGATCGCGCCAAGCACCACGAAGATGAACACGGCCATCGTCAGATACACGTCGAGCATCAACCGGCCAAGTGGCAGCAGCGTCTTGAGCCCGAACGTGCCGATCGTGTAGGCCATCGCGCCGAACGCCCCGATCGGCGCAACCTTCATCACGATTGCCACGATACGAAAGAACACCGCCTGCAAACGCACCAGCAGGTCGGCGATATCACGCCCCGCTTCACCGACTGCCGTGAGCGCCACGCCAAAGAGCACCGAGAAGAACACCACCGGCAGCAGGTCGCCCGACGCGAACGCGCCCACCACATTGCTCGGCACGATGTGCAGCAGAAATTCGAGAGTGCTCTGTTGCGCGCCCGTCGCGGTGTACTTGGAGATATCGCCCGTGGGCAGCGAACTCGCATCGAGCCCCGCGCCGGGCTTCGTCACATTGACGATGATCAGTCCGATCGCCAGCGCGAGCGTGGACACGAGCTCGAAGTACAGCAGCGCCTTGCCGCCGACGCGCCCCAGCCGCTTCAGGTCGGCCATGCTCGCAATGCCGTGCACGATCGTGAGGAAGATGATCGGCGTGATCACCATCTTCACCAGATTCACGAACGTGTCGCCGATCGGCTTGAGCTTCTTCGCGAACTCCGGTTGGAACACTCCCAGCAGCACGCCAAGCGTGACGGCCACCAGGACCTGGAACGTCAGGTTGCGAAAGAGTCGCGACATGTGAGCGGCAGGAGGGACACAGGAGGAACAGCAGACGCGGCCACGGAGTGTATCACTCGCGCCGAGCTTCTGCCGCTGTCATCTGCCACCGTCATCCACCGCTGTCGTCCGTCGTCGTCTCGACACGGCGCGTTCAATGCAGTTTGCGCAACGCGTGCAGCCCGAGACGGATCATCAGCGCGCCGACCAACAGTGCGACGACAACGCCAAGCCACCACACCGCCGCCATGCTCGGCGCGCTTCCACAGGCTGCGCCCCAGCGCAGCACGGAGAGCGTCAGCGCGCCCGTCACCAGGGCGCTGCCAAGCAGAACCAACGGCATCGACCCCAACGAATCTCGGACACGCCACGGCGTCACGCCGCGCGCTTCGAGCATAGGGCGCAGCACCCCATGGCCCACCACGCCGGCCAGCGACGCCCCCATGACCGCCAACCCGCCGGCGACGATTGTCAGTTGTGCGTTGTCAGGACACATGCATGCGAAACGGGAGTGGGCATCTATCTTCGATCAGGCCTCGATCAGTCGGCTGTTCCGTCAGCCTTTCCGTCGACGAACTAACGCTAGTGACCCGCCCGTACAAACCAGCCTGGTGGCTCCCCGATCCGCACAGCGCGACGCTGTGGGGACGACTCGGACGTCGCGAACCGATCTCGCCGGTGCATATGCTGCGCTGGGAGACGCCGGACGGCGATTTCCTGCAGCTCGCGCGACTGGCCGCGCCCGAAAGCGCGAGGCCCGACGCACCGCGCCTGCTGCTGCTGCACGGACTCGAAGGCGGACTCCATTCGCACTACGTGCGGGCCACTTTCCGCGAAGCGCGCGCTCGCGGCTGGGGCGCCGACCTCCTGCTCTTCCGCACCTGCGGCTCAGAGCCCAACCGACTGCCGCGCTCGTACCACTCTGGCGAAACCAGCGACCCGGCGTTCGTCATCGACCGCATCACCGCCGAGTTTCCCGACGCCCCGCTCGGGCTGCTCGGCGTCTCGCTTGGCGGCAACGTCCTCTGCAAGCTCCTCGGCGAGCGCGGCGATACGCTCCCGCCGCAGGTCGCCGGCGCGGTGGCGATGTCCGTCCCCTTCGACCTGGCGCGCGCGTCGCGACACCTCGGGCGCGGCTTCGGCGCGGTCTATGAGAAGTCGTTTCTGCGATCGCTCATCCCCAAGGCGCTCATGAAGGTCGCCCGTCATCCGGAGCTGGCACCGCTTTCCGCGGTCGCCAACGTGAGCACGATCTGGGACTTCGACGATCGATTCACCGCGCCACTGCACGGCTTCACCAGCGCAGCGGACTACTACGGCAGAGCCAGCTCCCTGTCGTTCCTCACCGGCATTCGACTCCCCACGCTGCTGCTGAGCGCGGTCGACGACCCGTTTCTTCCGCCTGCCGTGCTCGACGACGTGCGCGTGGCTGCGCAGTCCACGACTGCCCTCACGGTCGAGTTCCCCGAGCGGGGAGGTCACGTGGGTTTCACCGCCGGACGATGGCCGTGGAAGCCGTGGTACTATGGGGAATGGCGCGCCGCCGAGTTCCTGGCTGAACAGTTTGTCGCGAAGGAGACCGCCATGGCTTCGACAGGGTTCAGGAACTACGCTACGAAGTAGTTGCATTCGCTTTCCATAGCACCTGCAGCGAAAAAGTGCCGCATTCCGAACCGCGGGCCACTCTTGTCGCACGCGTTCACACTTCGATTCCGCACGTGATCCCTGTTTCGATCCTCTTCCTGCTCTCGGGCCTCGTGCTCGGCGTCTTCGCGATGCTGTACGGCACCGAGCGACGCGTGCGTCACGCCGTGGCGCCACACGAGCGACACAGCGAACATGATCCCGCTGCGGAACCGTCGGCCGTCTTCAATCTTGCCTCGATCGCCGCCTTCACCTTCGGCTTCGGGTTGACGGCGTATCTGCTTACACGTTTTTCACCGTTACCGATTCTCGCGCATGTCGCGATCGCGGGTATTTCCGGCGGTGTTGCGATGGGCTTGCAGTCCGTGCTGATCGCGCGCTGGGCCATTCCGTCCGCGCGCGCCGAGCACGTTGACGAACGCTACTTGCTGCAGGGCACGATCGGTCGCATCACGCGCGATATCCCGAGTGACGCGGCCGGCGAGATGGAGTATCTGCTTGACGGCGACGCGTATCGGTTACCGGCGCGCAGTCTCGATAACACGGCCGTTGCGATGGAGACGGACGTGGTGATCGATCGCGTCGAGCACGGCGTGGCATTCGTGGAGCTGTGGGCGCGAGTCGAGGAACGCCTCGCGAGCCACGTCTGATCGCGCCGGGTCCTTTTCAGTCGTTGGCGCAATCCTCGCTGCAGTGGTCCCCCTCCGCGCATCACCGTCCACGTCAACCCACGGAGCACATCGACATGCCGGGAACGTGGACGTGGACCGACGCCTGGATCTTCATCGGCGTCTTCGTGCTCATTCGCATCGCGGTGATCTGGATGGCGACGAAGCTGTTCATCGCCATGATCCCCGACGGGGACGTCTGTCCGCTCTGCGACACGGTCACATTACCGATTGAGCGCGACGGCTGGTGGAAGATCCTCGGCAAGCGATTCCGGCGCAGCTGGTGCCTCGGCTGCGGGTGGGAAGGCGTACTCCGGCGCAGCGAAACGCCGTCCGCTACCGCGCCGCGCTCATCGCCACGAGCGAGAGCCACTCCGGCCAGTTCCCGCTGAGCTCGAAAAAGTCCTCGAAGTAAACGAGGCCTGCGCTCTCGAGTGCGTCGATCAGCTCCGTCAGCGCGCTCTCGCCAACCAGCGGGCCGATGACGATGAGGCCTCCATCCACCTGAAATTCTTCCGGCGTCAGCCCCAGCGCGTCATCAAACGCCTGGCGCGTGAGCTCCACGCGCTCGAACGCCGCCTTGCGGATGAACATCGTGGGTGCGGTGTGCGAGAGCGAAGTCGGCATGGGTGGGCTCGAGAGGGCGGGGCTGGCAATGCTTCAGAACAACGAAAACTGACTAGCACGGATAACAACCGAAACGAACGGAAACCACACGGATACTGCAACCGCAAATTCCTTCCTTTCATGTCTTCGCCGTATCCCCGTTCATCCGTGTCGTTTCCGTTCGTATCCGTGATAGTCAGTCGCGGTTCGCCGTATCCGCACGAATCCGGCCCGCGCGCGCCCTACCACGGCTCCACACTAGTTTCCGCGCATGCCCGACACCCGCACCACCGATCGCATCGCATCCCCCGACTCCGCATCCCTGGAAGCGACGTTCGATGTGCTCGTCATCGGCGGCGGCCACGCGGGCACTGAGGCCGCCGTCGCTGCGGCACGCGCCGGAGCCACCGTAGCGCTCGTGACCGGCGCGCTCGAGCAGATCGGACAGCTCTCGTGCAATCCTGCCATCGGCGGCATCGCCAAAGGCACGGTCGTGCGCGAGGTCGACGCACTCGGCGGCATCATCGCGCGCGCGACTGACCTGGCCTCGGTGCAGTTCCGCATGCTCAATCGTGGCAAGGGTCCGGCCGTGTGGGCGCCGCGTGCACAGTGCGATCGTGGGTTGTACCGTCGCGCTGTACGCACACTGCTCGAAGCGCAGCCGAGGTTGATGACGATTCAGGGAATGGTCGCGCGTCTGCTCTTCTCGCCCGATGGTCAGCGCGTCTTCGGCGTGGAGACTCTCGAGGGACGTCGATTCGGAGCGCGCGCGGTCGTGCTCACGACCGGTACGTTCGGTCGTGGAAGAATTCACATCGGCACAGACACGGCGATCAGCGGCGGACGCGCCGGCGAAGCGGCATCCACGCATCTCGGGCTGCAGCTCGATGCAGTCGGGCTCACCACCGAACGGTTCAAGACCGGTACGCCGCCGCGCATCGATGGGCGCAGCGTCGCACTCGATGCACTCGTCGTGCAGGACAGTGAGATCGAGGCGTTCGACTACGAGTGGTCGCACTTCTGGTCGACCCCGCGTCGCCGCGGCGACAGCACACGTCATCCGAAGCAGATGCCATGCTGGATCACCTGGCTCGAGGAATCGGGAAAGCAGATCATCAGCGATCACATCGCCGAATCGGCCATGTACGGCGGCGCGATCGCATCGCGGGGTCCGCGCTATTGCCCGAGTGTCGAAGACAAGGTGGTGAAGTTTCCCAACGCCTCGCGACATCAGTTGTATCTCGAGCCCGAGGGACATGACACGCACGAGCTGTACGTGAATGGACTCTCCACGTCGTTGCCGGCGCTGGTGCAACTCGATGTGCTGCGCAGTGTGCGCGGCCTCGAGCAGGTGCGCATGACACGCGCCGGTTACGCGATCGAGTATGACTATTATCCGCCGACGCAGCTCGACGCGACGCTGCAATCGCGCGCGATCGCGGGACTCTGGTTTGCGGGCCAGGTGAATGGCACCACAGGATACGAAGAGGCAGCCGGACAGGGTGTCGTCGCGGGGTTGAATGCGGCGCGTTGCGTACGCGGGCAGGAGCCGCTCATTCTCGGTCGGGAGTCGAGTTACATCGGTGTGCTGGTGGACGATCTGGTCACGCGTGGTGTCGACGAGCCGTATCGTCTCTTCACGTCACGCAGCGAGTTCCGGCTGACGGTGCGTCAGGACAACGCGTTGTCGCGCCTTGCACCGATCGCTGAGTCGTGCGGGCTGTATACAGAGACCGAGCAGGAGCACGCGGCGGCGCGTCTGGCGGCGGTGCGTTCGGCGCACGCGTTGGCCGAGTCGACGAGCATGACGCCAACCGTCGCCGATCCCGTGTTGCGGGCGGTGTCGTCGGCGCCGCTCGTCCACGCGGTGCGCGCGGTCGAACTGGTGCGGAGGCAGGGGGTCTCGCTGCGCGCGCTGTTCGACGCCGCCGATGTCGGTGCCGACCTCCCCGCGGATGCCGTCATCGGTGCAGAGCTGGAAATCAAGTACGAGGGGTACTTCGAGAAAGAGCGTTCGCGTGCGAACCGGCTGCGGGCGATGGGAGCTGTCGCCCTGGCGCCGACGCTCGATTACGGCGCAATGCACACGCTGTCGATGGAGGCGAGACAGAAGCTGGCCGAGCGTCTGCCGGGAACGTTGGCGCAAGCCGGCGGTATCCCGGGGATCAGTCCGGCCGACCTGCAGAACCTTGTCTGGGAGTTGGAGCGGTCGCGCAATCGGCAGTAGCGAGGCGAGTCGTGGGCGGCGTTGAGCGGCCGTGGGCCCGCGTCGGCGATCCGCTCCCTCCGCGTGCGCTCTACGAGACGCTCCCCGCGCTCGGGATACGGCTTTCGCTCCGCTGGTCCGATCCGCATTTTGATGTCGTTCAGTATTATCTTAACAAGTGGCCTATATGTGCTTTTATACTGTCTTGTTAGTGCGTAAGAAGTTCCTGCTCAAACCTAACATCCTCTCATTTTTGCTCGGCCTTCGTTTTGGCGTGCGAGCGACCCCTGCGACCTCTGTCTGAGGCGGTCGGACCGGAACTTGCGAAGGTTGTCATTGGCGCGGGGTCCACTTTCATGGATGCCGCAAATCAACACCAAGCTCAACACCAGCACTTCACGTCCACATTCATCCAGCACCAGTCCACAGGAGAACAGATGACCCGCGAATTGACCGTTCGCGCGCGTACCCACGCATGCGTCATGGCGCGGCTTGGCGCCGCCGCCACTGGCATGCTGCTGACAACCCTGCTCGCCAGCTCGGCCAACGCCCAGAGCGCGCCGACGAAGTCCCCGCCCCCCTCGATCATGATTACTTCGCGCGGCGAAGTTCAGGTCGCTCCGGATCGCGCTCGCGTTCAGGTCGGCGTCGAGACCCAGGCCCGCACGGCCGCCAGTGCAGCGGCTGACAACAGCAAGAAGCAGACGGCGATCCTCGCCGCCATTCGACAGCTTGGCGTTCCGGCCGCATCGATCTCGACGCTCAACTACACCGTCGTGCCCGTGCAGCGCTACGACGACAAGGAGAAGCGCGTGGTGCTCGACGGTTACCGAGTCAGCAACATCGTCCAGGTCGAGACCGATAAGCTCGAGCAGGCCGGCACCATCATCGATGCTGGTCTCAAGAACGGCGCAAACCGCGTTGCCGGACTCGATTTTCTCGTAAAGGACGCCGCCAACGCGCGTGATTCCGCGCTCACCATCGCCGTGGAGTCCGCTCGTCGACAGGCAGACGTTGCGGCGAAGGCGGCTGGCGGGCGCATCGTAGAGCTGCTGGAGCTTTCCGTGAACGACTTCGAGCGCCCGGAGCCCCGCCCCATGCTTGCCATGGCCAAGATGAACATGGCAGATCAGACGTCACCAACACCTATCAGCGAGGGCACCACCACCGTCGCCGTCACCGTCTCCACCCGCTGGTTGTTCGAGAAGACGCGTTAGGCGCTGCGATCGACTGTAGTGGGCGAACGCGTTCGTTGGCGAGCGAAGCGTCTTGACAGATTGGTGGGACTTCCGCGGATTCTGGTTTCGGTCCTGCGGGATTTCGTGTGGGTGATTTGCGCTGATCTCAGGTTCGTGGGAGCGGCGGCAACGTGCACGTGAGGATCCTGAGTCGGAGATACTCCTCGTCGCGAATACCGTCACACCGGCGCTGGATGCGCTTCGGGGGCGAGCAACGTAAGGTTAGACCTCGGCACTGCACAGATCATCGCCGAGCAATCACGATGAGGAAAGCTTTGACGATTCCTGTTTGAATGCTCCCTGGCGACGATAGCCAGTCGATGCCAGGTGATCGCATTCGAAGGGGTGGCTCGCGCAGTCGCTGAGCGATTGAGCTGGCGAACCTGTCGCGGCTCCCGCGGACGGCGACGGCCGACGCCTAGTGCGGCACCCCCTCACGACGTATCGTCCTAGTGGGTTCCTACGCTACGGTTACCCGTTTCGCCCGGCCCGCGCTCAGGACCGGCACACTGACGGAGCACACACGCCATGACGGCCCTACGCCCGATCATCGCATTCGCAGTCTTTTCCCTGCTGGCCGGTGGATCGTCGCTCGCGTCCGCCCAGGCTGGCATGGACCACAGCATGCACCGTATGGGTCCCGAGATCGTCATCCCGAAAGGCGCGATCTACACCAAGGCGGATGTCGAATTCATGCAGGGCATGATCGCCCATCACGCGCAGGCGATCGTGATGTCGCGCATGGCGGAAACGAACGGCGCCAATCCGCAGGTCCTCAAGCTCTCGCGCAAGATCGACCAGTCGCAGATGCCCGAAATCATGATCATGCAGGAGTGGCTCCGCCGGTATAGCCAGTTCGCCCCGGACACCGCTTCGTGGCACGGCATGCAGATGGACGGCATGCTCACCGAGGCGGAACTCAAGGAGCTCAGTGCCGCGAAGGGCGTCGACTTCGATCGGACGTTCCTCAACGGCATGATCAAGCATCACGCCGGCGCGCTCAAGATGGTCGACGATCTCTTCAAGTCACCGGGCGCCGGTCAGGAAGTGGATGCGAACGTGTTTGCCAACGACGTCCAGACGACACAGGCGGCCGAGATCGCCATCATGCGACGTCTGCTCACGCAGCTCCCCCCGAAGTAACGCGACGCCCCCCCCACGGCATCCAGCCCGCCCGTTTCCCACCTCAGGAGTGTACCCCGATGCGCGTCGTGCATAGTCTGATTCTTTTGCTGGCGACTGTCGTCGCGCCGAGTGCGGCGTGGGCGCAGACGTACCCGAGCAATGCAGATCCCCGCAGCAACCTCAAGCCGGGGCGCTATGACGCCGGCACCGCCGCGCTCAACATGCGGCTCGTTTCAAACACGCATAAGCCGGCGCAGTTCGATACCGTCCGCGGGCTGACGTTCGCCAACTCCGACATCGCCTTCGGCACGCACTACGCCTACCAGGGGAATTTCGCCGGCTTTACCATCTGGGACATCACCGATCCGGGCAAGCCGGTCATTGCCTCGGTGGTGCAATGCACCACTTCGCAGGGCGACCCGTCGATTGTCGGGAACCTGCTGTTCGTTTCCGCCGAGGGTGCGGGCAACCGCAATGATTGCGGCAGCGGCGGCGTGCAGGACCCCAAGGACCATATGGCTGGCGTGCGCATCTTCGACGTGACGAACCCGAAAGCGCCCAAGCTCGTGAAGAACGTGCAGACCTGCAAAGGCTCGCACACGCATACCGTCGTGCCCAGCCCGACGGACAAGAACATCATTTACCTCTACGTGTCGGGGCAGCAGGCCGCGCGGCCCGAGACGGAACTGGCCGGGTGCAGGAATGGCACTGACCCGGCCGACAAGTCGAACTCTTTGTATCAGCTCGACATCATCAAGGTGCAGCTCGATCATCCCGAGCGCGCGGTCGTGATTCCCGGGGCCCGGATTTTCACGGGCCTCGATGGCGGTGGCGAGTGCAAGCAGTTCTGCGCGCCGGTCGACCCCCGTCGCGCCGCGGCTGGCCGCGGACGTGGTGGCCCTCCCCCGGCAGATGCGGCAGAGGGTGCGCGTGGGTCCAGCGGCCCACGCAACTGCCACGACGTGACGGCGTACCCGGCGCTCAACCTGCTCGCGGCCGCCTGCTCCACGCACTCCATTCTCGTGGACATCTCGAACCCCGAGAAGCCGTTCCGGATTGATGCGCTGACCGACACGAACAACTTTCAGGGGCGGCACACGGCCGCGTTCAGCAACGACGGCAAGAAGCTGGTGCAGACGGACGAGTGGGGCGGCGGCACGGGCCCGATGTGCCAGGCCTCGAGCATGATCGAGCTGGGCGGCAACACGGTCATCTCCCTCGATGCGAAGAAGAAGCAGACCCAGCGCGCCTACTTCAAGCTTCCGTCGGCGCAGTCCGCCGAGGAAAACTGCGTCTCGCACAACGGGGGCATCATCCCGGTGCCGGGGCGCGATCTCTATGTTCAGGCCTGGTATCAGGGCGGCATCAACGTCATGGATTTCACGGACGCGGACAAGGTGATCGAAGTCGCCTACTTCGATCGCGGGTCGATCGATCCGCCGGCGCCGGTGGATGTCCCGTCGGCCGCGGCCGCGGCTGCGTTGAAGGCCAGCGGTGGTCGCAGCCGCAACACCATTGGCGGTTCGTGGGGCGCATACTACTGGAACGGGATGATCTATTCGTCCGAGATCGATCGCGGATTGGACGTCTATGAGCTGATGCCGAGCCCGCAGCTCACGGCGAACGAGCTCGCGGCGGCGAAGCTGGTCGTATTCACCGAGTACAATCCGCAGAGCCAGCCGAAGATGACGTGGCCGCCCGCCTTCGTGGTCGTGCGGTCGTACCTCGACCAGCTGGTGCGCGGCACCGGCCTCGCGTCCGATCGCACATCGGCGGTTGCCGCGGCCCTCGATGCAGCGGAGATGAAGTCCGGTGTGGCGCGGGCGGCAGCGCTGAATGCGCTCGCGTTGCAGGTGGATGGCGACGTGAAAGGCGCCATCGACGGCGCCCGCGTACGTTCGATGGCAAGCGAGATCAGACGGCTGGCGACGGCGTCGAAGTAGCACGTGAAGCAGCACTCGAAGTAGCCAAGCTGCGAACTCCGCCTGAACGAATGGCGCCCTTGGGGGCGCCATTCGTCGTTTCATCGTCATGCTCATCGTGATTTCATTTTCGGCTCCAGCGCACCAGCGCGCCGCCAGTGGACGCATCGCGCAGCTCGGCGTCGGGGCCGTCGAGCAGAACTCGCGGCGTGCAGTGTGCCCTTCCCTCCCACGCCGATCTCCCTTTGTGGGCGTCCGTTCCACGTGGAACAACGTGAGTGCGCCCCGCTGAGGCACACGTTCCCAGTGCATGCACAGACCAAATCCGGTGGTTTCACGTGAAACGCCGCCAACCGCAGCATTTTCGTCAGGTTCGCGTGAAATCGGCATGGTACTCGGCTTCCGACAACCCTATACTTCCCGCCTCCCAACGAACCCCTGCACCCCGCCGTGGCCCGCATTCTCGCAATCGCCAATCAGAAGGGCGGCGTCGGTAAGACCACGACGGCCGTCAACCTCGCCGCCTCGCTTGCCGTCGCTGAACAGCGCACGCTCCTCATCGACGCTGATCCCCAAGGCAATGCCACCAGCGGCTGCGGTCTCGCACGCGCAGACATCGGGCAGACCACCTACGATGTACTGATCGGCGAGTGTACCCTCGCTGATGCGATCGTCCGACATGTCCACTTCCGTCACCTCGACCTGGTTCCGGCTACTCCAGACCTGGCCGGCGCAGAGCTCGAACTCGTCGATGATCCGGACCGCGGCACCCGCATGCGCCACGCACTGGCACCCATACGCGACCGCTATGATTACATCCTGATCGACTGCCCGCCGTCGCTTGGCCTCATCACGCTCAACATGCTCGTCGCCGCGGACGCACTCCTCATTCCGCTCCAATGCGAGTACTACGCACTCGAAGGGCTGTCGCAACTCCTGAGCACGGTGCAACGCGTCCAGGATGTACTCAACCCCTCGCTCGACGTCGATGGCGTGCTCCTCACGATGTACGACGCGCGCTTGAACCTCTCCCGACAAGTCGCCTCGGATGCCCGCGAACACTTCGGTGCTCGCGTCTTCCCCACCGTCATTCCGCGCAATATCCGACTCGCGGAAGCACCGAGTTTCGGAAAGCCGATCGTCGTGTACGATGTTGCCTCAGTCGGCGCACAAGCCTACATGGCCGTCGCCCGCGAACTCCTCGAGCGCGATCAGCAACGCTCCCAGCAGCACGATCCGCACGCCCAGCAGCATGCAAACCAATCGCCGTCCTCGACCCACGTCGGACGCGCCACACCCGAACCACGCAGTCCCGCGCAGACGCCGGAAACCTCACCACGTGCATCGCTCTCAAACGGCGCGTAGCTCCGCGCTCGACTTGGTCTCTCATCATACGATCAGCATTAGCGCATCATCGTATTCGTAGCGCCGCTTACGAAGAAAACTTCTGCTTCACGCATTCGCAGATGGCTCCGCG
>Ga0163144_10001601_pt1 | contig 52997 bp, 55 predicted proteins | sample OliLak19BULKMAT1_FD_123175 | JGI IMG/M metagenome (GOLD analysis project Ga0163144, IMG submission 123175) | Freshwater microbial mat bacterial communities from Lake Vanda, McMurdo Dry Valleys, Antarctica - Oligotrophic Lake LV.19.BULKMAT1 | ecosystem: Environmental > Aquatic > Freshwater >... | reverse complement strand
CTGCTTTCTTGACTGGAGCTGCTTTCTTGACTGGAGCTGCTTTCTTGACTGGAGCTGCTTTCTTGACTGGAGCTGCTTTCTTGACTGGAGCTGCTTTCTTGACTGGAGCTGCTTTCTTGACTGCGACCGCCTTATTGGCAGGCGCTGCTTTTTTCGCTGGAACAGCCTTCTTCGCCGGAGCAGCTTGCTTTACGGGCGCCGATTTGCTGACTGTAGCCGGATTCTTCGCTGGTGCTTTCGTTTTCACCGGGGCAGGCGCGAGCGTTTTCAAAATTTCGATCTCGGGCGTAGTCGGCTCGTCTTCCCCGGGCTGGATGGAAGTCAGGGTTGCAGCAGGGGGAGGAGGCGGAGGCGGAGCAATGTGAATCGGGGCTGAGAGTTCCTGCTCGGCCTGAATCAGGAAATCTTCATCATCTTCGTCGTAATTATATTCTGACATTTCATTGCCAAGAGTAACGTCCTGAATCAAGTCATCCGGGTCTTCGTCGGGAGATACATAGCGATAGCGATCGAGCATTGCGAATGGTTCCGTGCAGATAGCATATCGTGTTGTTGGCAATCTGCAAGATCAAATTTTATGAAAGACTTACAAGGAAGAAATTCTATGACCCGGAAACATTTTTATCAGACTGCCGCTGGAGTTTTGGCGGGGTGGCTGGCGACAGCCTCGACGGCATTGGCACAGGTGAGCGCAGGGGCGGAGAAGAAGGTGCATCGCCGTGGGGCGAAGCCGGCGAAGACTCCGTTATTCAATGGGGCGGTGAGCTATGGGAATCTGATTTTTATTGCGGGCAAGGGTGCGCATTATGAAGGGGATATCAAGGCGCATACCGAGACAGTTCTGAAGGAAGTTGAAGCGGAGCTGGTTGCGGCCGGATCGTCGATGGACAAAGTGCTGAAGTGCAATGTATATCTGAACGATCTCAAGGACTACGCAGGCATGAACGCGGTGTTTCAGGGTCGATTCGGTGAGAACCCGCCGGTGCGCACGACGATCGCGGCAAACGGCGGGATTCCGGGGAACAGTCTAGTTGAGATTGACGTGATAGCCTATATTTAGGCGACTGCGGATTTGAGTACTTCAGCGAGGCGTCGAGCTACGACTTCGGCTTCGCCGGGTTTCAGCATCCAGACGGTGAAGACCAATTCCTCTTTGTTGGTGGAGGGTGTGACTTCGATGGAGGGTTCGCCGTCTAGCATCAACTTTTTGATGTCGAGCGGGGAGATCTTGAGCTTGGACTGATCCCAGGCCAGCTTCAGGTGGGGTGTGTGGTTGGCGATCTCGGGCATGTCTACCTTGCTGGTGACGCTGGGATGGACCTTCTTGGCGGCCTTAGTGATGAGTTCGACGCGGCGATCCCATTCTTTGGCCTCGGCGACGTGGTCGCGCTTAAGGTAGTTTTCGAGTGCGACGAGAAGGCCGAGCATTTCTTCTTTGTTGACCTTGAGCCCGCGGCCCACCGTGTCAGAGTAGGGGCTGGTGTTGAGGCGTGCCGACTCAATCAGATCCTTGCGGCCCATCAGGATGCCTGTCGATTGAGGGGCGCAGATGCCTTTGCCACCGGAGAAAGTGACGAGGTCGAAACCCATCTTGTTGTAGAGGGTGAGGCGTTCAACAGGCAGCGCATCGGCTGAAGCGTCGTTTAAGGTGGGGACTCCGGTTTGCTTGCCGAGCTTGACCCAGCCGGGGGCGTCGATCTTGCCCTTGAGGCCGTTGTCGTTGAAGAAGAGAGCCATGGCGGTTTGGGGACCGGCCTTTTGTTTGAATTCTTCTTCGGTCTCGATTTCGACCATCTTGACGCCGCAGGCGCGAACGGCGTGGTCGTAACCGTAACGGTGGGACTTCTGGACGAGGACTTCACTCTTGAGGCCGGTGACGTCGGGGAGTTGGAGGATGGCCTTCTCGTTCTTGCCAGTGATGCAGCCGGCGGTGCCGACCATCATGGCGCCGGCTGCACCGCTGGTGACCATGGCAGCTTCCGCATTGAGGAGGCTGGCGATCTTTGCGCCGACGGCGTCCTGCAGCTTGGTGAGGTGTACGAAGTGCTTGCTGGCGTACTCCATGGCGTCCATGGTTTCCTGCGACATCAACGATGCAGTCAGCGTGGTGTAGGTTCCTGCCGCGTTGATGAAGGGACGGATACCAAGATCGCGGAAGTAGTCGGGAGTTTTGAGTTTTGCGGCCTTGGATGAAGTGGCGAGCAAGGGGATAGCAGCGGCGCTGCCCATGAATTTGCGGCGTGAAGACATAAATGAGGGCTCCTTTAGGGGTTGTTTACGACGGGCAGGATCAGGTGGCTCCCGTGCTGGATAGTTTGCAGTGCGACGCGTGTCTTGGTGGCGGAGCCAAGAGGCTCGCCGGTGTTGGGGTTGCGGTCGAATTGCGGGAAATTGCTGGAGGTGATGTCGATGCGGAGGCGGTGGCCAGGGAGGAAGGTGTTGGCCGTGCCGACGAGATCGACTGTGAACTCATAGGTTGTGTTCGGGGTGAGGAGCACAGGTTTGTCGAGTCCATTGCGGAAGCGTGCGCGGAGGATGCCCTCGGCGACTGGCATGGCGAAGCCATTCGGGTAGACGTCAACGAGTTTGACCATCCAGTCGGTGTCGGGGCCGTCGGTGGAGGCGTTGAGCTTCATCTTGATGGGCCCGCCGATGGTGAGGGGGTCTTTGAGCATGGGGCCGGTGTAGACGAGGACGTCATCGCGGCGTTCGATGGGCCGCTGATCCTTAGGGCCGGCGAGGGTGGGAGTGCCGCAGCAGTTGTTGCCTCCCAGGGTGTCGACTGGATGCTGGGGATCGTAGCGGTACTGGTCTTTGCCGGCGGCTGGTTTGTCGAAGCTGAGAGTGCCGCCGCCGCGAATGGAATTGGCAGGGGCGGAAGCGGTTAGATAGATCGGGCGGTAGTTGGTGTTGGGGAGCGGCCAGTCGGCTTCTGTGCGCCATTTGTTGACGCCCATGTAGAAGATTTTGACGGGCATGTTGTTGTCGAGGCCGTTTTTGGTTCCTTTGAGGTGGAAGTCAAAGAAGCGGAGCTCTTCGTCGAATTGGCTGATGAGGGCATCGGGGCCGAAGTCTACGTCGCCATACTTTTGACTGGGGCCATGACCCCAGGGACCGATGATCATACGGGTGCCTTTGCGGGCAGTCTCGGTGGCGGCTTTCTGCTTCATCATTGTGTAGCCATTGATGGTGCCGGCGAGGAAGATGTCGAACCAGCCGCCTGATACTTCGGCGGGCACTTTCATTTTGTCCATGCGCTCTTCGTCGCTGATGGACTTCCAGTAAGCGTCATAGGAGGAGTGGGCGAGCCAGTCGCGGTAGTGTTTTACTTCAGAGTCGGCGCTCTTGAGGTCTCCGGTGTTGAGCGGGAGGTGCCAGAGGATTTTGTCGTACTTCAGCTCTTCGGGCGTAAAAGGTTCGGTGTGGAAATACTGGGGGAGCATGATGCGGTTGGGCATCCGGACGACGCCCCAACCGTAATTGAAGCTGAGGCGGAAGGCTCCGCCGTGAGTGAGCCAGTTGGCATAAATGTTGGTGGAGGCGAGGGCGGGGAACATCGCGACCAGGCTGGGAGGCTGCTGGCTTGCTGCTGCCCATTGGACGTGGCCCAGGTAGGAACCGCCCTGGGAAGCGACTTTGCCGTTCGAGAAGTTTTGCTTCGCGGCCCACTCGATGATGTCGTAGCCGTCGGTGGCTTCAAAGCGGAATGGATCCCAATTGCCGCCTGATTCGTAGCGACCGCGGTTGTCTATCATCATGACCGAATAGCCGCGCTGGGCAAACTTGACCAGCGATTCGAGTGCGCCATCGCGTTGGACTCCGTAAGGTGTGCGCACGATGAGCGTGGGGTACTTGCCTTCCGGAGCAGGGCGGTAGAGGTCGCCATAAAGAATGACGCCGTCGCGCATGGGGATGGCCTTGTGGCGCTCGAGGCGGATTTCGTTTGAGTAGGGTTTACCGCCCGGTTCAGCGGCTTGGACGCAGAGTACTGCGAGGGAGAGGTGGAAGAGTGCTTTCATCGAGCTTCGTTAAATTTTATAGAATTGGGCCAGCCACATGTGGAAAATCTTTATCTTTGCGAGTCTAGCGCTGGGCACCGACGGTGATCTGCCTCATCAGGCGACGGCCATTCTGAGCAAGAACTGCTATAGCTGCCATGGGAGCGCAGCGATGGCGGGATTGCGGCTGGATGTTCCGGGGGACCTTGCGGACGGGATTGTGGTGCCTGGCAAACCGGACGATAGCCGATTGTTGCTGATGATGACTGGCAAGGGCCGGGCGATGATGCCGCCTACCGGCAAGTTGAAGGATAGCGAGTTGGCTGTTATCCGGGAATGGATTAAAACAGGAGCGAAGTGGCCGGCGGAGGCAGCTAAGGCGGAGGCCCCGAAATGGTGGTCCTTTCAGCCGGTGAAAGCGGTTACGCCGCCTGCGGCAGGTCAGGGTTGGGCGCGCAATGGAGTGGACCAGTTTATTGCCGCCAAGCTGGCTGAACTGAAGCTTTCGCCAGCGCGTGAGGCTGATCGCCGGACGCTGGTGAGGCGTGTCAGTTACGATCTGACGGGGTTGCCACCTTCGCTGGCCGATATTTATGCGTTCGAGAAAGATACTTCTGCCGGGGCTTATGAGCGAATGGTGGACAAGTTTCTCGCGTCCAAGCATTATGGCGAGAAGTGGGGCAAGCATTGGCTGGATTTGGTGCGATACGGGGATACGGGGGGCTTCGAGCAGGATCCTTATACGATTTATGCTTGGCGCTATCGGGACTATGTGATCGACAGTTTCAACGCGGATAAGCCGTATGACGTGTTTGTGAAGGAACAACTGGCTGGGGATGAATTGTATGAAGACCCTCAGCAGCAGCAGGGGACTGGTTATTTTTCGGTTGGACCGAATCGGGACATGCTGTACAAGGTTGAGGACATCAACAGAGTCGAGAGCCTGACCGATTTTACGGATACGACTGCAAGCGTGTTTTTAGGACTGACGGTGGGTTGTGCCCGTTGCCATGACCATAAGTACGACCCGATTCCACAGAAAGATTACTACCGGCTACAGGCAGTGTTTTCGCCGTACCAGAAGAATCGCGTTTTCCTTCACTACAACAATGGTCGTGGTTATGACCTGGGCGAGGTGAACCGTCAATTCAAGTTGTTTGACGTTGGGGCCGAGTTGGCTGCGTTGAAGAAGCCTTATTTCGAAAGGATGAAGGCTGAGAAGTTGGCGAAGCTGAGCCCTGAGATCCAGGAAGCTTTTGCGGTGGATGAGGAGAAACGGACTCCTGTACAGAAGGCGCTGCACGATGAACATGCAAAGCGTGTGAATCCTTCGGAAGATCAAATCTGGAAGGTACTGAATGATGGCGATAAAGAGAAGCTGGAGAAGTTGAAGGGCAGATTGTTGTCGATGTATGGCAGCTATGCGCCTGGGCCATTTTCACCGGGCATGACGGATGTGGGACGTGAATCGCCAAAGACGTTTGTCCCGGGCAAAGGGACGCCCTATGGGGAGGAAGTTCAAGCTGGATTCCTGTCTGCGTTGGGGGGTGGAAACATTCCCGCTCCGCCACTGGATTCTCTGACTACGAGGCGCCGGGCAGGCCTCGCCGAATGGATTGCGCGACCGGACAACCCATTGACTGCGCGAGTTATGGTGAACCGGGTCTGGCAGTATCATTTCGGCCGCGGCATTGTTGCGACTTCGAGCGACTACGGGATGCGCGGTGCGCCTGCTAGCCATCCGGAGCTGTTGGATTGGCTGGCAAAGAAATTTGTGGATGAGGGATGGAGTGTCAAGAAGCTGCATCGTGAGATTCTGCTTTCGGCTACTTACCAGCAGTCTGCCGCGGGAACAGTGGCAGCGCGGGAGAAGGACCCGGACAACCAGTACCTTTCGCATTTCACGCGGAGGCGGCTGGAGGCGGAAGAGATTCGCGACGCGGTACTGGCTGCAACTGGCACTTTGAACACAAAGATGTATGGCCGTCCGGTGGTGCCTTTGTTGGCGGCCGAGGAGTTGTATGGAATGAGCCAGCCGGCTAACAACGCCTGGCCTGTGACGAGCGATGCGAGCGAGCATGTAAGGCGGTCGATCTATCTCTTGTCGAAACGGACCTATCGAATGCCGATGCTTGAGGTGTTTGACCGGCCGGAGGGGGTATTGAGTTGTTCGAGACGTGAGAGCTCTACGACCTCCACGCAGAGCTTGAGCCTGTTGAACAGCAAGTTTACGGTAGACCAGGCAGAGGCACTCTCCGGTGAGGCGGATTTAGCCAAGATCTGGCAGCGGGTTTTGCAGCGTGCGCCACTTGAGAATGAAGTTGCGATGGCTACTGAGTTCCTGGGCAAGCAGACCGCATTATTAGGGTCTGAGAAGCTGGCCCGGCGCGAGTTGGTTCGCGGGCTGCTGAATACGAATGAATTCCTGTACGTGGACTAAGGATTGATTATGGACAGAAGACAGTTTTTTCTCGATGCGGGCCGTGGATTTGGTTCGGTTGCTCTGGCCAACATGATTGCGAATGCGGCGGAGCAGGCGCGGGCCAAACGGGTGATTTTTCTGTTCATGCATGGAGGGGTGAGCCATGTGGACACGTTTGATCCGAAACCTTCGCTGACGAAGTACAGCGGCCAACCGCTGCCGGGGAGTTTTGGGCAGGGATTGATTACGAGCCGCATCGATTTTCGTAAGGCGTTGATGCGTGGAAGCCCGTGGAACTTTACTCGCGCGGGGCAGAGTGGGCTCGAGATCAGCGATTTGTATCCGCATGTGCAGAAGCATGCCGATAAGCTGGCCGTGGTGCGGAGTTGTTATGGGGATGCGTTTGATCACGCGCCGGCGATTTACTTGAGGGCGAGTGGGAGTCAGTTTCCCGGGCGGCCTTCGCTGGGGGCTTGGACGGTTTATGGATTGGGTAGTGAGAACAAGAATCTTCCTTCGTTTGTCGTGATGAGCGATGGGGCTATGAAGAGCGGGTCTGGCGCTTATGGCAGCGGGTACTTGCCGGCTGTCTTTCAGGGAACGGTGTTTCGTGGCGGGAAGAGCCCGGTGTTGCATCTGGCTTCTCCCGATGGTGTGCCGGCTGCGGCGCAGAAAGAGACGCTGGATCTGATTACGCGCATGGACCGGCGGTATTCGGCAAGTCGCGAGGAAGATTCGACGCTTGAGGCTCGGATTGCGTCGTATGAGTTGGCGTACCGGATGCAGTCGGAAGCGCCTGATGTTGTGGATTTGTCTAAAGAGAGCGACGCCACGAAGAAGTTGTACGGCATCGACGAGCCCATGACGGACGACTTTGGACGGAAGTGTTTGCTGGCGCGGCGGCTGGTAGAGCGGGGCGTTCGGTTTGTACAGCTTTATTCAGGTACGAATCTTGGCGATGACTGGGACGATGCGCACAACGATTTGCTGGGAAGTCATAACAAGATGGCGAAGAAGAGCGATCAGCCGATTGCCGGATTGCTGTCTGATCTTGACGGACGGGGGCTGCTGGATTCAACACTGGTGGTGTGGTCGACCGAGTTTGGGCGGACGCCGCTGGCTGAGGGCAAGAATGGGCGGGATCACCATCCTTACGGGTTCTCGATGTGGATGGCTGGCGCCGGGATTAAGGGTGGACGGGCACTGGGGGCTACTGATGAGTTTGGGTTGAGGGCGGTGGAGGAGCGTAAGAGCGTCCATGATATGCATGCGACGATTTTCAGGTTGCTGGGGATGGATCATACGAAGGTGACTTACCGGTTTCAGGGGCGGGATCAGAGGTTGACGGATGTGCATGGGGAGGGGGAGTTTACGGGGTGGCTTGCCGGGTAGTGATGTAATAGCCGGCCACTCAGTTGAAGTAGGTAATCTCGTGCATTGGGTAGTGCTTTCGATTGCGGGCCCAAAGTGCGGCACCGCTAGCGGCTGCGCTGGCGGCGGCGACCGACCAACTCATCCATTGGCACGTAGACCAGCGCTTCGAATAGGGCTTCCAGTGCGGCGTATTAAGCCTGCCCAGAGTTCGGCTGCGGTAACGGGAGAGTACAGGATTAGCGCGTCCTATTCGCTCATTTCAGTCCACGTCGCGAGTATGTCGGAGTTTGGCTCTGGCAACTTCGATCAGAATGTCTGAGTCTACAAGGACCGTCACCGATCACCAAGATTTTCGATCCTTGAACCGCTCCGCAGAGCCCGGACCTCTTCAACGCTTTCGGACTGTCCCTCGCGGTCTTTACGGATACCCACTAAGTCCTGCATGACGGTCTTGCGCTTTTCGAAGTCTCCTAGATAATGTTCGCGTAACGCCTGGCGGACTAGCTCAGACAATGATGTTTTCTCGCTGCGAGCACGGGCGTGAAGGACTGACCTCATTTGATCATCGAGATTAGATATAGTTGTGTACGCCTCATGATGTATATTACATCGCTTGTCTGTTTCTTAACGCTCACTCACCGGTGCCTGAGCGTTGGTGATCTCGCCACACAAAGTGGCTGCAATCGACTAAAATTGTCCTAGAGTTGGCCTGCGAGGGCAGTGCGTTGCTGGATGATTCGGGCCACTTCGAGCGTTCCGTGAGGAGGTGTGTTGTGGGGGAAATTAGTAGACGGCGTACAGTGGCTGCGGGCTTGTTCGCGGCAGGCGCCGCAAATGCGCAAAAGCCGGAAGGGGGTGGTGTGAATTCCCGTTTATATACATTCGTCGCCGGCAAGACCGGGGATTGGTCTGTCATCAGCATGAAGGCCGTGATCGGCGAGTCGCTTCCAGCGGCACCGCGGCTCGCCATCCTAAACGGACCCGTCGCTGCCTTACCCGCAGGCGGAACATGGGCGCTGCACGGCGTCACCAGCAACACGCGCTATACCACCCTCGCGGAAAAGGGAGCCCTGACGGCCAAGCAATCCGGCCTCGGCCGACCAAGCGCCACCCGGGCGGCTCTCATTCCGATCCGCAAGAACGCAGCCTGGTGGGATTTAACTCAGGACGAACGCCGCCGGATCTTTGAGGAACGCTCCCACCATACAGAGGCAGGCCTAAGGTACCTTCCCGCCATCGCACGTCGCCTCCACCATTGCCGGGACCTGAGCTCTGCCGAACCATTTGACTTTCTGACCTGGTTTGACTACGCCCCAGAAGACGCGCAAGCATTTGAGGACTTGGTGGGCGAGCTTCGCAGTACTGAAGAATGGAAATTTGTCGAGAGAGAGATCGACATTCGGCTAGAGCGCACGCGGAACGCTGTTTGACGGCTGATCATTGTAGGCGGGTTCAGCATGGATCGGCTTGACGATATCATTTGGGCTTCCGCTGCGGAGCGCTGGTCGCCTTGAGTCCTGGATGAATCTGTGGCTGCGGACACCTGGGATGAGTTGCGGACTCACTTCGTTAATGCGGTGAATTGGTCCCATTTCAACCGGACTTATTCGCGCAAGATTCGCCTGCATTTGGTGCGGGAGGCGCGCCTGCCAAGTAGTGGCAACGAGCCTGGAGGAAATCGCCCGTCTCACCGGTGACTCGGTAGACCAATCGATGTTCTTGGGTGATCCGCCTCGACCAGCAGCCGGCCAGTGTGAACTTCAGGGGTTCTGGCCTTCCCAACTCTTCGAATGTATCTAGCATGACAGCCTCTACAAGATCAAGGACGATCACTGCAACTCTTCGCTCGGTCCGGGCCGGGTAGTCTGGACCGGGTAGTTGACACCTTTTGGAGGGAGCCGTACCATCCATGTATGGGCTCGACTTCAGAGACTTATCGCTACCTCGTCCGATCGACCGGCGTGCGCTGCGGGAACCTCATCGTAGTAGGTACCCGGATCGCGGTCCACGACGTAATCGGCCTCCTTCAGAATGGTGAAACGGTTGATACTTTGACAGTAAACTGTTTTCCAAACCTCACCAAATCTCAGGTCTACGAGTGCCTTGCCTACTATGAAGACCACCGCGGAGAGATTGACTTACTGGTTGCAAGGCAGATGTCACCGGCTTCGGAGTGAAGTTCCTGCTCGACCATGACGTGCCCGATGACTTGAGCTATTTGCTGAAACAACTCGGTCACAGTGTCACCCTTTTGCGCGATGCTCTTCCCGGCGATTCCACCGACGAGGCTGTCTTGCAGTCTGCCCACGAGGGTGGCTGTGTACTTTTGACTTGCAACCGGGACGACTTCCTCCTTCTGTTAAGGACGAAACCACATCATGGATCATCATCGTGATCCGTCGTCGAACCCGAGCGGAAGAAAGGGCAGCATTGTTTCGGTTACTTGAACGTGCTGGTGAAACTGGCCTAAGCAACAACATCAATTTTGCCTGATCGGCGCATTGGGTATTGACCCGAGTGATGGCGTTGGGAGCCCTTGCAGAGGTTCACAACGTAACAAGTATCGCGCCGATCGATGGCCGAACGCACTCTAAACAGATCGCGTTAAAGTCTTGATCAGGAAAATCGCAGCCTTGATAGACTGAGGCCGAGAGGTCTTCCATGAAGCGCGAATCCTTCATCGTGAGTGATCCTGAGATCCTGGGGGGCACGCTTTGCTTTCGCGGAACTCGCGTGCCGGTCGATTCGCTGATCGACTACCTGGAGGCCGGTGACAGTCTGGACGAGTTTCTCGACAACTTCCCTTCGGTTAGCAGGGATGCAGCCATAGCTGCACTTGAAGCAGCCAAGGCGGTTCTCACCAGTCCGCGATGAGGATTCTCCTAGACGAGAATCTGCCGCTTAGCTGAATCTTCGCGCGCCATACTGCGAGCGACAACTCTTCGAGCAGTCCTCGCCATTCCCGTTTTCGAACGCCCGAAAACTGGAATGGCAACTGACGCATCGCTTCCGCCTTAGCCGCCAGGCGGCTTCCTTCATCTCTCCTTATCGAGAGTGCCTCGGCCCTGGCTTCTTAGATTCGTTTGGCGTGTCTCCGCCGAGGCACTTCCATCAAGACCAACAACTTGTTCGATCGGGTGAGCCGACGGATACACCCGGTGCAATGAGGATCACGAAAACTCGCGCCACTTCGGATGGAAGGGAAGGATTGGGGCTCAAGATCTGCGTCGTATCGACAACGCACCGGTGCAGCCGATGCTTACTGAACGGCGATCCGCACCGCGGTTCCAGCAATCCAGGCCGCGCTCAACTGCACGGAAGCCGTTCCGGCGCCAATGCCCGCCGGAACCCGGACATCCACCCGATAGGTATCCACCAGACCGGGCCATCCGACAGCGTTGACCACTTCAGCATCCTGACCATTCACCGTTACGGCAATGGGGGAATTGACCGGTAGAATCTCGTCAGCCGGAAAAGGCTGGCCAGGCTCTACACCGGGACGAGTAGGGCCAAGACCGGAAGCCTGCACGATCAGAAACTCACCGGACCTGGCGGGCCTCGCCGCCGTAACTGGTGAGAAATCCGAATGGAATACGGCCGGCCCACCGGCACTGGTTACAACCTGAGGCGCTGACATCGGGATCAAGTGGATTACCCACCTTTGTGTTCCGCCTCCATTGCGTCGGCGGTTCGCAGGATCCTCCGTCATGGAGGCATTCCGTTGGGTAGCCACTCCCGGCGCTGCAGCCGCGACTGACATTTGCCCGCGAGCGCCGAGAAACGCTCCCGTACCACCGGTGATCACGACGTTGCCTCCCGCCGCAGCCGTAGGAGATCCTGGTGGCGCATCGCCGGCAAACAATCCACTCGCGACAATGGTTCCGATCGAGGTACCGTCGCTTTTCAAGATTTCGAAGGTGGTAACGGTAATAGCCTGCCGCACCATGTCAGCGATGGCCTGGCCAGGCGTGGGCGCAGTTCTCAACGCCATCGCCGTCGCGGCGTTTGCGTAAGTCCCCTTCATTGGCTGGCCATTGACTGCCACAATGTCGGCGATCCCTTCTGCCCTGTAGAAGTTTCGGAAGCTGATTGTCGGCGGAGTGACGTTGGGCTCCGTCGCGTACTTGGAAATGTCTGAGGTGTCTTGGAAATACACAACGTTATTTGCCAAGTCGATCTGTAGAATCGACGGCGGCGCGACTTGCGCCAGACCGGGTTGCGAGCACGCGGCGGCGCAGAGAGCCGTAGCAAGAGTTATTATCCAATTTGGCAGGGTGTGAATGTTCATAAAGAGTCTCCTTTTGGTTGATCGATCAAGCGGTCAGCCCAATCCGGCTCACCTGGCACGAATAAGGAATCGCGGCTGTAAAGGTTACAGCGTCCGAAGCGAAAGTGCAAAATAGGCCCTGAAATTTTGATCCAGGCGCCAAACTGCCCTCAGTGCGGAGCGGAATCGGGTTCCGGCGATCCCCCCGGACTGTGCCCGAAGTGTCTTATCCTCGGCGCTTTCGAGAGTTCGGCCGGCGGCAGTGGGGGGCGACGACTTCGGCCGGTATCGGATCGTTCGTGTACTTGGCAAAGGCGGTATGGGCACTGTGTACCTGGCGGAGCAGCGCGAACCCATTCGCCGGCGTGTGGCTTTGAAGGTTGTGAAGCCCGGCATGGACACCACGCATGTTCTCGCCCGTTTCAACAACGAGCGCCAGGCGCTGGCGATGATGGATCATCCGAACATCGCCCAAATCTTCGACGCCGGCGCGACCACCAGCGGGTGCCCGTACTTCGTGATGGAGTACATCGAGGGCGCATCGATCACACAATATTGCGATGGCAAGCGAATGGCCATCAAGGACCGGCGGCTGCGCGCAAAGGACTGCAACACCGGAAACATTCTGGATCAGCAGCAGGCAGTAGCCGCTAGTAGCCTAGGCTGTATCCAGGCATGGACAGGCTGGGGTTATCGCTTGGCTGATGTCTTAGCCTGCGGTTGTGCAACCGCAGGCTCTGCCAGCGCGTGGAGAAACGGAGCCAGACACCTATGCCCGGTATCGCTTTCGCACGCGAGTGATGACTGCTCTTAGTGAGCTGCGCCCGGCGGAGTAATGGTCCCGTGGAACGAGCCGAAGGTGACGTGGGTTCCGTCGGCACTGAGTTCTACGATGTGGGTTCGTACCAAGACAAAGTTACCCTGGGCTCCTGCGAATCGACCCGTGCCACCCGTAATGGTGTGAATCTCCGTGACCGTAATGTAACCAAGCGATTGTGTACCAAAGTCGGCCGATGCTACGAATGTCGAATCGATGCTGTCCCCATTGGCCGCCACCCAATGAGCAGGCCCGGTGCCACTGGTTAGCGTAAGTTCTTGGGTCAATGAGAATTTTCCAATCAGCGTCCCAATTCCCGTGCCGGTTGTAGTGATCGTGGGTGGTTTGACGTCGTCCTTTCCTTGGAAGGTACCCTTGAAAGGCACTTGTTGCTGTGCCGCCGCCGGGATGGCAAGCGCAGCAGTAAGAATCATCGCCGCCATTGGGAGGTAGATGCTGGATCTGGTTATCGTTATCATATGCGCTCCTTTTTGAGTTGGAATGAGGTGCCGGTCGAATCCGGCTCACCTGCCACGAATAAGGAATCGCTGGTTGGAAGTTACAGCATCGTGGACGAAGGGCATATAATACCTGTGCAAATCCGGACCAGATGCCAAACTGCCCGCAGTGCGAATCGGAATTAGATCCAAATGATCCTGCGGGACTGTGTCCTAACTGTCTGATCCAGGGCGCTTTCGAGAGTTCGAGTGGGGTGGATGAATCCGGAACACAGACGATCGATAGGCCGGCAGCGGCACCTGACGATTACGACTTCGGCCGTTATCAGATAGTTCGGCCGATCGGTGAAGGGGGCATGGGCACCGTGTACCTGGCTGAGCAGCGCGACCCCATTCGTCGCCTTGTGGCCCTAAAAGTAGTAAAGCTCGGGATGGACACCGCCCAGGTGCTCGCACGCTTTAACAACGAGCGCCAGGCGCTCGCAATGATGGACCACCCGAACATTGCCCAAATCTTCGACGCAGGCGCGACTACCAAAGGGCGCCCGTATTTCGTCATGGAGTACATCGAGGGCGAGCCTATAACCCAGTATTGTGATCGTAAGCGGATGACCACCAAGGAGCGGCTGGCGTTATTCCTCGCGGTCTGCCGTGCGGTCCAACATGCGCACCAGAAGGGTGTGATCCACCGTGACCTGAAGCCGTCAAATGTGCTGGTGACAGAGCAGGACGGCACGCCTGTTGCTAAGGTTATCGATTTCGGTATCGCGAAGGCCACCGATAAGTGGGCCGTAGAGAACACGATACTAACGGAGTTCGGCCAGATCGTAGGGACACCGGAGTACGCCAGCCCTGAGCAGGCCGACACGATGACGGGAGAGATCGATGAGCGCTCCGACGTGTATTCGCTCGGGGTGCTCTTGTACGAGCTGCTGATCGGAGCTGTGCCGTTCGACACGGCCACGCTGCGAAACGTTGGATTGGCGGAAATGCTGCGGATCATCCGCGAAGACGAAGCCCCGTCGCTTCCGCGAAAGCTTACCTCAATGGGCGTTGCGGTGAGCGACATTGCCGCGCGCCGCCGGAGCGACCCGGATTCGCTGCGCCGCCTCGTCGACGGCGACCTGAACTCAATCACGATGAAGGCCCTGGATAAGGCGCGCGAGCGGCGCTATGCTTCAGTGTCAGACCTCGCAGCCGATATCCAGAGGCACATCGAGCACCGGCCGGTGCTGGCATCGCCGCCGAGCACATTGTACCGGTCGCGCAAGTTTGTCCGCAGGCACAGCCCGGCCGTTTTCGGCGCCGCCGGACTCGTGGTCGTTTTGATCCTCGGAGTAACGGTTTGGTCGCTTACACGCCGGAGTTCTCCACCGGGGCCGAGACTGGCAAACAGGGGTACAGTCGTTCTCGCTGATTTCGCGAATGCCACGGCAGATCCGGAATTCGGCCGAACGCTTCGCCTGGTATTGGCGGGGGAAATCGGGAAGTCGCCCTACCTCAGCGTACTTTCCGATGCGCGCATGCGTGAGACCCTACGCCTTATGGTCCGGGCGCCGGATGCAAAGTTCACGCCGGATGTAGCGTCCGAAATCTGCGAAAGGACATCGAGCGCAGCAATGGTGGAGGGCACCATCTCGAGCCTTGGAAGCGAGTACGTGTTGGGCTTGCGCACAAGGAATTGTCGAACCGGAGACATTCTGGACGAAGAGCAGGCGCCAGCGGCAAAAAAAGAGGAGGTCTTCAAGCTGCTTGGCCAAATGGCAAACCATTTCAGGACCGGGGCCGGCACATCGATTGCCAGCGTGAAAAATGAGCCCAGTCTGCGGGCCGACGTAACCACGCCTTCACGGGAGGCCTGGAGGTCTTTCAGCGCAGCAATGAGGGCTGTCCAAACCAGATCTCTGGGAGCGGAAACCAGCTCACTCCTAAAGCGTGCCATCGAGATCGACCCGGAGTTTGCGATGGCTTACGCTCAACTGGGCCTCAGCGAGTCCGAAACTGCAGCGCAGAATGTGGCAAAGGCTTATGAACTACGAGATCGGGTCAGCGACTGGGAGAACTATTACATCACCTTCAACTACCACAGGCAGGTAACTGGAAATCTCGAACTGGCGCGACAAACCCTTGAATCGTGGGCGCAAAAGTATTCCAGTGATTTAGAGGCTCACGGTCTTCTGTCAGCTTTTACGTCCCAAGCTTTCGGACGCTATGAGAAGGCGGTAGAAGAAGGTCAAAAGGCGATCGAGCTCGATCCGGATTTCGCCATCGGCTACGTAAATACGGCTTGGGCCTACGTCTACCAGAACCGCCTGGCAGAAGCCGAGGCAGTGCTTCGGAAGGCATCAGATCGTAAGATCGACGTCATTCACCTCTCGCGATGCCGGTACGCTATCGCTTTTCTGAGGAGCGACAGGGCGGCAATGGAAAGGGAAATGACCCACCGTAAAGTAAAATTCGTGGCTCAGGGACGGTTTGAACACCAGGAGGCTCTGACCTTGGCGTATCAGGGGCGTTTGAAAGAAGCGGCCGGGCTGTCGGACCGGGCGCTGATCCTGGCTCGACAGGGAGGTTTGTTGGAGCAAGCCGCCATGTTTCAAGGTGCTCGCGCCGTGTGGAGTGCGCTATTCGGGTTTCGCGCACAGGCGCAAACGAACGCGGCGGCGGCGTTGTCCGTTTACCGAAGCCGGGACGCCGACTATGGGCCTGCCTTTGCGCTGGCGCTTCTGCACGACTCAGGGCAAGCTCACAAGATCGAGGTAACTTTTGAAAAGCGCTACCCGGACTACACCTCAGCCCAGTTCAGTTACTTGCCTGCGCTGCGGGCGCTCGAGACGCTCACCCATGGCGACCCGGTGAAGGCGCTCGAAATGACGCAAGCCGCCGCTCCGTACGAACTTGGCGTTCCGGGCACAGCGTACTATACTGGCGCCTTGTTCGGAGCTCTGTATCCAGTCTACGTGCGTGGGCTCGCCTATTCCCAAATGGGACGCCATCGCGAGGCAGCGGCTGAGTTTCAAAAAATTCTGGATCACCCGGGACTTGTGGTTAGTGATCCGATCGCACCATTGGCGCGCCTCAAACTTGCCAGAGCGTTATCCGCTTCCGGAGATCACGCGAGATCAGCCGCCATCTACAAGGACCTCCTCACCCTCTGGAAAGGTGCCGATCCCGATATTCCCGTCATCCAACAAGCTAAAGCAGAAGCCGCCAAACAACTGTAGCCGCAGCGTAACTTTGCGATCCGAATTTCCTTATTCTGTTTAGCGGGAGGTCCGTGAGGATAAGACCATGACGAACGGCCAGACGATGCACACGCTGCCGGGGCAATCACGGTTTCCTACGACGCGATGGACCCTCGTGGTCGCTGCCGGAGCTCCCCAACGGAAGGAAGCTCAGTCGGCTTTAGTTTCCCTGTGCGAAGGCTACTGGTATCCGTTGTACGCTTATCTGCGCCGGCGTGGTCATTCGGCCGATCAGGCGCAGGATCTCACGCAGGACTTCTTTGTGCGCGTGCTGGAAGGGCGATATCTCGATCGCGCTGACCCTGAAAAGGGACGGTTCCGGTCCTTTCTGTTGACTTCCTTGAAGTTTTTTGTGGCCGACGAAGAAGACCGCCAGCGCGCGCTCAAACGCGGCGGCGGGGCAGTTCTGCCGCTTGAATTCTCGTCTGGCGAAGAACGCTACCAACGCGAGCCTGGCCACGATGAGACGCCCGAGCGGATCTTCGAACGGCGCTGGGCGCTTGAGGTGCTCGACCGCGTCGTAGAGAAATTGCGGGACGAGTTTGTGCATCACGGCCGCCCGGAGCATTTCGAGCGGTTAAAGGTGTTTCTTCTCGGGCATTCCGATGCGCCGTATGCCGCGCTAGCTCGCGAAATGAATACCACAGAGGGAGCGCTTAAGGTGGCGATTCACAGGCTTCGCAAGAGGTACCGCGAACTCTTTCGCCAGGAAATCGCGGATACGGTGGCCGATCCCGCGGAAGTGGAATCCGAGCTCCGGTTTCTAGCTGGCGTGCTGACGGGAAAGTAGCGGAAGCGACCGCCAGATTAGTGCCGAAAAAGCCGGCCAGCATCGGGCGACGATAAGAGGACTTCACTTTGATAACGATGATGAGGTATGGCCCGCCGATGGATAGGTCCTCGGTAACGGCGTAGTGTAGCCAATGTCCGCTAAGATGGGGGCTCATCGGGCTCTTCTTAACGCGGCCTGCTTCCGCCGGATCTGCCGCTGTTTTCGTGCCTCCTTCAGCTTTCGATCTCGCTCAGCATGGATCTCCTGCCGACGCCCGCGAGCATGTCCTTCGGCGTGATTTAGCCAATGGCACTGTTCAGGCGAAGTCGATGAGTCGGATGCGAGCCGCTATGACACATATTCCCTTTTGCAGACTGTGATTTGCTGTCGTGGCCGCTGCCGAGGAGTTGGACAATTGCAGAGCCCGCGTTGCCACCAAGAGATGCTGGGTCCCGCTTTTCGGAGCTCCGAGAGTAATCGGCGTGCGTTTCGAGGAGAGCGAGCGGCTGTGCGGTTTCCATCATGCCTGCAAGCTCTGCGGCCAGCATCCTGGCGACTTTGCGCTCGGAATGCTGGAGGCTATTGCGCCGAGTGCCTGACTAATGACATTTTCACGCAGACGGATTGCAGGGATGCGTTGCGGGCTGGCATGGTCGATGCGGTGAATGGGTTCTATTTCGACCGGATTTCTCAGAGCAAAATTCGCCTGCATTTTGTGCGGGAGGCACTCCTTGCTAGTAATGGTAACGAGCCTGGAGGAAATCTACCGTCTCATCGGTGACTCGGTAGACCAGTCGATGTTCTTGGGTGATACGCCTCGACCAGCAGCCGGCGAGTGTGAACTTCAGGGGTTCTGGCTTTCCCAATCCTTCGAATGGATCTCGCATGACGCCCTCCACCAGATCAAGGACCCTCACGGCAACGCTTCGCTCCGTCTTGACCCAATAGCGGAGGTCTTGTAGGAATTCGAGTTGGAATGTGGCTACTCGTTTAGGTTGCCGCTTCACCAAGTATCTCTTTGCGCAATGCGGCGGTGGTGCGAGGCTTGAGTTTGCCGGCGTTCGCTTTGTGAAGCGCAGAAAATAAGCGGCTTGCGTTTCGAGGAGAGCGAAGCAGATGAGCCGTTTCCATCAGGCCAGCAAGCTCTGAGGCCGGGATCATGGCGACGTCTCGCGCCCCTTTGCGCCGAACGATTACGGTTTCCTGCTGATCCACTACGTGGTCGAGTACGGTAGCGAGGTTCTGGCGCAAGCTGGTGTAGGTGGTTTCGCTTGGCATGGCTTCGTTGTTTTATTGTACAGGAGTTCTGTACGTTGACTGGTTCTCTAAAGCGGCGCTTGAGTGCGGGTCTGGAAGCTGCGAGCCACTCTCGATCATCTCGGCAAATACCTGGAGGGCGATGGATTCACCTTCCTAACTGCGTCCATTTCGGTCCGCCGTAAGCCATGACTCGTGAAAGGTAGGGGATCTAGGCGAGAATTCGTCCTTCATCTTTACCTCTTGGATGCGGTCTTGGGTTTGACTGAGGATTTTGCTGATGTCTTGGTGATTGGGGTTGGTTTCTTGGCGGTGGGCTTTGCGGTTGGGCGGCGGGTGGTGGTGGATCTGGGGGCGGCGCCTCGGGTGGTTCGGCGTTTGACTGGCGTTGCCCTTGCTGGCTTTGGCTTGGGTGCGATTTGTGGGACCACTACGAATCCCGCTGGCGTGAATTTGGGGTTGGCGTCTTCCATCAGTTGCGCTGAGATGCGGTACTGGCGGGCTATCGACTCGAGGTCCTCACCATCCTGGGCTCGGTGTAAGCGCCAGACGTCTCGCTTGTCGGCGGGTACTAGTTTGAAGGCTTCGCTGACTGCCTGGCCTGAGTTCTTCGGTACGCGCAGGAAGTAGCCAGCAGGCACAACGTTTCGCAGGATGGCGGGGTTCATTTCCTGCAATGTGGCCAGTGGAACCTGGGATGCGTCGGCGGCGAGTTGGAGGCTGGTGCTGGAGTAGACCTCAATGGTGTCGTAATCGAGCGGTGTTTCCATCTCCAGATTCGCCAAGCCGTAGTCGGCTGGGTTCTTCATGATGATGGTCAAGGCCAAAATGATGGGTACGTAGTTGGTGGTCTCGATCGGAACGGCGTGCCGGTTGCGGAGTTGCCAGTAATCGGCGAAGGCTGTTCTTTGCACAGCACGGTCTACGCAGCCAGTGCCACAGTTGTAAGCGGCCAGGGCGAGGTGCCAGTCGCCGAGTTCTTCATAGAGATCACGGAGGTGGCGGGCGGCGGCGCGGGTGGCGCGTTCGGGGTCGAGGCGGTCGTCAGTCCAGGCGGTTTGGAGGAGTCCGTAATTCTTGCCTGTCTCTTTGATGAATTGCCACATACCGACCGCAGCCTTGTAGGAGACAGCGCGAGGGAGAAAACCTGATTCTGCCTGAGCCAGGTAAATGAGTTCGGCGGGTACGCCTTCTTCGGCGAGAATGCGGAAGATCATCGGGCGATAGCGGCCTGAACGTTTCAGTGCGTATTCCAGAGTTTTGCGGCCCTTGCCGTTGGCAAAGTAGTTGATGAATCCGAGAACGGTATCGTTGACGACCAACGGAAGCTGCGAGGTGGTGGCTTGAATTTCCTGTTGCACTTTGGACTTCATGCGCGGGTCGACCGGGAAGGTCATTTCGCGGATGTCATCGAGGGGGGATTTGTCGAAACGAATGTCGTCGAGGGAACGGGCCGAACCGAGGGATTCGAGATCGATTGCATAGATCTCTTCGGCCAAATTCTGGATGTACCGATCGATTGCGTCGCGGTCTGGGTCGTTGGGTGGAGTGTCGAGCAGATGGTCGATTGCCAGGTCGAATAAGCGGCGGGCTTCCGTTGCGTTGTCAGCAATGATGGCGGCTCTGCCTTCGCTAACATATTTTTGGGCCTGCTTGACGCGGGAATGGCCGGCGATTGCCGCCAACGGATTACGCTGAACCGTCAATAGCGAGGTTTGCTGGCCCCATATGGTGAGCTCGAGGCATAAGAGTGCGATAAGAGCTTTCATTCTGAGCGACAACTTCAGTGTAAGGGACTGGAGGGCGTTATAAGATTGAAGCAGTCATGAAGCCTTTGCAGATTGTTTGGATAGCCTCGACACTGGTTGCTGCTGAGAAGGTGGATTTCAGGCGGGAAGTTCGCCCGATCTTGAGTGACAACTGCTTTCATTGCCATGGTCCGGACAAGGAGACACGGCTGGCGGGGCTGCGCCTGGATGTAAAGTCGGAGGCTTTTGCTGCGCGCAAGAATGGGGCTCCGATTGTGGCTGGCTCACCGGAAAACAGCCTGATGCTGAAGCGGATCCTGCATGAAAAGCCAGCGATGAGGATGCCTCCGGCCTCCTCGCACAAGACTTTGTCGGCGGGTCAAATCGAAGTGTTGCGGCGTTGGATTGAGCAGGGCGCTGATTGGCAGGAGCATTGGGCATTTAGTGTGCCGGTGAAGGCGAAAGCGCCGGAAGCTGCGGATGCAAACTGGTCACGTTCAGAGATCGATCGTTTTCTGTTTCAACGGATTGCGGCGGCGGGTTTGAAGCCGGCCGCAGAGGCAGACCGCCGGACGCTGGCCCGGAGAGTGGCGCTGGATGTGACTGGCTTGCCGCCGGAGCCAGCCGAGGTGGAAGCGTTTGTGACGGATGAGAGACCGGATGCTTATGAACGGTATCTGGACAAGATGCTTGAGTCGCCTCACTATGGGGAACACCGGGGCAGGTACTGGCTGGATGCGGCTCGGTATGCCGATACTCATGGGCTACACATCGACAACTATCGAGAGATGTGGCACTTCCGGGATTGGGTGATCTCGGCGTTCAATCGCAACATGAAATTCGACCAGTTCACTCGAGATCAATTGGCTGGCGACTTGTTGCCGGGGGCGACTCGCGAGCAGCTGATCGCTTCAGGCTTTCATCGCAATAACGTTACGACCAATGAAGGCGGCGTGATTGAGGATGAGGTTGCGGCGATGTATGCCAAGGATCGCGTGGATACTACTTCTACGGTTTTTCTGGGGCTGACGGTGGGGTGTGCGACTTGTCACGATCATAAGTTTGACCCGATCACGCAGAAGGATTTTTATTCGATGGCAGCGTTCTTCCGCAATACTACGCAGAAGCCGCTGGATGGGAATATCAGCGATACGCCTCCGGTGATCTTTTTGCCGAAGCCTGAGGATGAGGCGCGATGGAAGGCGATCGAACCGGAGACTGTAGCCGTACGCGGCAAACGCGGGATGAGGGCTGATGCAGTGGCCGCCAAGGCCAAGCCGGATTTCAAACTACCGAAGCAGTATGAGCCGGTCTGGAAACTGGACAAGATCGAGTTTGGCCCAGAAGGTGGATTGAAGGAAGAGCCCGGGTTCAAGCTGATTCAGGCAGACAAGCCCTTCACGGTTTCGATGTGGGTCTATTATCCGAAGCCGGATGACAACTGGACCTTGATGTCGCAGATCAATGCCAAGGAAGCGGACGGGACAAAGATTCGAGGCTGGGCCATTGAGATCCAGGGCCGGTCGCCGGTAATCCGGATGGTGGGTGAGTTTGCTCAACCAATTGCCGCACGCGGAGGACCTGCAGCAAAGATGGCCGCGGGGAATTGGTATCACGTTGCGTTCACCTACGACGGGCAACGGCGAAAGAAGGATTCGCTTGAGCTTTACTTTGAGGGAACCAAGATTGCGCATGAGGGGCGACAGGAGTCTTCCCGGCCGGAATTGCAGGGGTCGATCTTTAATAGTGAGCCGTTGCGTATTGGTGGGGATGGCAACAAGCGTAGCTTTAAGGGTGGAGCGCTGAAAGATGTGCGGATTTACGACCGTGTGTTGTCGAGTGAAGAGATTGGCGTGCTTGAAATGTTGCCGCGGGCGCTTGAGGGCAAGCCGGTTGAGTTATCGCGGGTATGGTCAGCCGTAAAGGATGGCCAGAGCCGTAAATTGATGGCGAAGATCAGTGCTCTCGAGAATGAGCGCAAGCAGATCCTGCGGCGGGGTGCGGTGACGCATGTCATGGTGGAACGGGATGACCAGAAGCCAATGGCGAATGTGTTGTTCCGTGGGATGTACGATCAGCCTCGCGACAAGGTGGAGGCCAATGTGCCGGCAGTGCTGGGCGGGCTTGGGGAGGGCGTGGAGAAGAATCGCCTTGGCCTTGCGCAGTGGTTGTTGAAGCCGGAGAATCCGCTGTTAGCGCGGGTGGCCGTGAACCGGTTTTGGCAGGAGATCTTTGGCACTGGATTGGTGAAGTCCAGCGATGACCTGGGAAGCCAGGGAGAGGCTCCGAGCCATCCAGAGTTGCTCGACTGGATTGCGGTGGATTTCCGTGAGAACGGCTGGGATGTCAAACGGCTGATCCGGCAGATTTTGATAACTGCTGCTTATCGGCAGCAGGCCGTGGCCACGGCAGAGAAGCTGAAAGTGGATCCCGACAATCGCTTGTTGAGCCGGGGGCCGAGGTTTCGAATGGATGCCGAGGCGGTTCGCGATTATGCGCTAGCGGCTAGCGGTTTGCTGGTGCGAAAGATTGGTGGCCCGAGCGTTCGTCCCTATCAGCCGGTGAAGATCTGGGAAACGGTAGCGATGGATGGTTCGGACACGCGCTTCTATCAGCAGGATACAGGCGATGGATTGTACCGGAGGAGCATGTATACGTTTTGGAAACGGAGTGCTCCACCGCCGTCGATGGATCTGTTTAACGCTCCGAGCCGCGAAAACTGTACGGTGCGACGTGAAAGGACCAATACTCCTCTGCAGGCGCTGTTGACGATGAACGATGTGCAGTTCGTTGAGGCGGCCCGCAATCTGGCTCAGCGGGCGATGGAGGCTCATAAGAACAACTTCGATTTGCAGCTTGATTTTCTGACGGAACGGTTGATCAGCCGGCGATTTGAGTCGAAGGAACGGGAGATCGTGAAAGCGTCTCACCGTGACTTTCTGCGGCATTACGACTCGACTCCGGCTGACGCTGGCAAGCTGATTGCAGTTGGGGAAAGCAAGGCGAATTCGAAGCTGGGCCTGGCCGAATTCGCGGCGCTGACCATGGTCAGCAACGAGTTGATGAATCTTGACGAGGTATTGAACAAGTGAATCTACAACGCGTGGAACAAGAATCTGTATTACTTGAGACCCGGCGTCAACTGCTGGGCCGTGGCGCATCCGGACTGGGAGCACTTGCGCTCGGCAACCTGATGGGAGCCGAAGGCAATTCGTTGCCACACTTTGCTCCCAAGGCGAAGCGGGCGATTTACCTGCACATGGTGGGGGCGCCTCCGCAAATGGATTTGCTCGACTACAAGCCGGGCATGAAGGATTGGTACGACAAGGACCTGCCAGAGAGCATCCGTAAGGGGCAGCGGCTGACGACGATGACTTCAGGGCAGAGCAGATTTCCAATTGCCCCGAGCGTGTTCCAGTTTGCACAGCATGGCGAGAGTGGCGCCTGGATCAGTGAGTTGTTGCCGAATGTCGCGAAGATGGCGGATGACATCACTATCATTCGCACGATGAATACGGAGGCGATCAACCACGAACCGGCCATCACGTTTATCCAGACGGGTAACCAGGTGGCAGGGCGGCCTTGCATTGGGAGCTGGATCGCTTACGGTCTGGGCAGCATGAATCAGGACCTGCCGACGTTTGTCGTATTGAATGCCAACCATACGCATCCCAAGGCAAATGTTCAGGCGATCTCGGCGCGGTTGTGGAGTGCTGGATTCTTGAGCGCGCAATATGCCGGTGTTTCTTTGCGCAGCGCGGGCGACCCGGTGTTGTATGTGAAGAATCCGGACGGCGTGCCTACGGCAATGCGGCGGCGCATGCTGGATGCGCTCGGCGAATTGAATCAGATTACTTTTGAGAAGCAGGCCGATGCCGAGACGAAGAGCCGCATTGCGCAGTATGAAATGGCGTTCCGGATGCAGGCGAGTGTCCCTGATCTGACGGACTTGTCGAAGGAACCGGAGAGCACTTATGCACTCTATGGTCAGGAGGCGAAGAAGCCGGGCACGTTTGCCAATCAGGCGTTGATGGCGCGAAGGCTGGTTGAGCGCGGGGTCAGGTTTGTGCAGCTATACATGCGTGGCTGGGACGTCCACTCGACGCTACCTGAGGTGTTGCCGGCGCAGTGCAAGGACGTGGACCAAGCGCTCTATGGGCTGGTTCAAGACTTGAAGCAGCGCGGGATGCTGGATGACACGCTGGTGGTGTGGGGCGGGGAATTCGGGCGGACGATTTATTCGCAAGGCAAACTGACGCCGACGGATTATGGGCGCGATCATCATCCGCGGTGTTTCTCGTTGTGGATGGCTGGGGCCGGGTCGAAACCGGGCACGGTTTATGGCGAAACAGATGAATTCAGCTACAACATTGTGCGGGATCCCGTGCATATCCGGGATTTTCAGGCGACCATGTTGCATCAGTTTGGAATCGACCATGATCGATTCACTTACAAGTACCAGGGTTTGGATCAGAAGTTGACGGGTGTTGAAAAGGCTCGCGTCGTGAAGGGGATCCTCGCCTGAGCGCTCCTGTTGGTTGGTTGCAGATTGTTGACTTTGTCGCCGGTCAGACGCATGAAGTGGATCGGGATGCTCTGAGGATCTGGTTCAGCATGTGGCCGGAACTGGTTCGAGAGTTGGTTGGGGACGGCCTGGATCTGGAACAAAGGTTGAAGTTTTTCCAGATGAACGGGCGCTACCGATTGGCGGATGTTGCCGATACTTCGCACGAGTTTCTTTATGGCCACCGCTACTGGCCGATGGTCAAGAAGGCAGTCGACCCGGATGCTCCCGACGGAAGGTTTGAGCGGATCGAGCGTATTGCTGCCGCAAGCGGTGTACCCGATGAGTTTGCACTTGGGATGGCTGCGATTGCCCTGATGACTTTGGAGCAGTGCGGGCCGGGGTTCTTTTCGAGTGAGTACGAGCCGCAGGTGGATCGGCTCAGCCCGAATGAATGGTTGAAGCGCAGGGCTAAACCTTCGCGGCCTTCACTGATGGAACGTCTGAAGGGGAAGACTTCGATGGAACGTGTGGTGTTTTCCGAGCAGAAGGAAGAAGGATGGTTTCCGATCCTGCCGCAGCAGGAAATTACAACGGCTGCTGAACTCGACAAGCGGCCATTCCATGAGAGCGATCCGCGCTGCTACGAGGGGATGGGGAGCATTCCGGTGGATTGCCGTTCGGGGTCTTGCGGCACGTGCTGGGTTGGAATTCTGGGCGGCAATGAGAACCTGGACCCGGTAGAGGAATTTGAGCAGAAGCGGATGGAGTATTTCGGATATTGGGATAGCGGCTTTGTGAAGGGGAATGAAGCGAGGCCGCTGATTCGACTTGCGTGTCAGGCTCGCGCCAATGGCAGCGTCAGCATTGTGATCCCGCCCTGGAATGGCGTGTTTGGACGGTCTCGCCGGGAGAGGGAATTACAAAGTTAGTTGAGTCACTAGCGCCAGTCCACGACGGCTTTGAGGATGCCATTGCCGGGCTCGGTCCAGGTTGGGAAGCGATCGCTCATGGAATCGACTGGACAGAGTTCGCTCACCCAATGTTTGGTCTTGATGTTTCCTGCTTCGACTTCTTTCAAGATGAAGCGGTGCTCGACCGGGGTCGCATTGCGGCTGCTCATGATGGTGAGTTCCCTGCGGTGGAAGGGGTCCGGGTCATGGAAAGTCACGTCACCGACGAAGAGACCCACAAAGATCAGTTTGCCGCCCGCTGCTGAGTAGCGGAAGGAGTCTTCCATGGAGGTTTTGTTGCCGGTGCAGTCGAAAATCAGAGTGGGCAGCTCGGGTGTCTGGTCAAGGACGGACTCGTTCGACGAGTGAAGGACGCTCGCTCCCAAATGTTGCTTTGCAAACTGACGGCGCTCGTCGCTTAGGTCGAGCACTTCATAGGAGACCCCCTTGATGCGCAGGAATTCCATGACCGTGCAGCCGATCGGCCCAGCGCCGATGACGAGAGCGCGTTCGCCGACTTGGGCTTGAGAACGATTGACGGCATGGCAGCCGATACCGAGTGTCTCGATGAGGGCAAGTTCTTCGAGGCTGAGGGTTTTTGAAGCGTATAGGTGCGCAGCGGGGAGAATCATTTCCTCGCGCATCCCGCCGTCGGTATGAACCCCGAGGCATTTGAGTTGAATGCAGCAGTTGGTTTTGCCGCGTCGGCAAGCGATGCAATCTCCACAGTTGAGGTAGGGGTTGACGGCGCACAGATCGCCGGGCGCGACGTTCGATACACCATCACCGACAGTCAGGACTTCGACGCCGAGCTCGTGGCCGAGGATGCGGGGATAGCTGAAGAACGGTTGCCTGCCCTTGAAGGCATGCAGGTCAGTGCCGCAAATGCCAACCGTGCGGATTCGGACGAGGGCCTCGCCAGGGCTGGGCTTTGGCGCTGCTGGTAGGTCTGTCCAACTGAATTCGCCGGGTTGATTGAGGGTGATTGCGCGCATCAGGTTCTATTGTAGTGATAGGTTGGAGGTTGATGGGAATGCGCACAGTTTTGTTGGCGATGTCGTTTGCGGTTGTGGGACTGGGGGCCGATTTTGTTACCGAAATCCATCCGATTTTAGCGACACGCTGTTGGAGTTGCCACTCGGGGCCCACGCCTCAGGCCGGGTTGGATTTGACTACTCAAGCTGGCGCTTCTAAGGTGCTGAATGTGTTGGTCGCCAGAGTGGAGGGCAAGGCCGGCAAGATCATGCCTCCGGTGGGCATGCCGCTGGAGCCGCGTCAAATCGAGCTTCTCAAGGAGTGGGTTGAGGCCGGCGGGCCGTGGGAAGATGTAACTGCTAAATCGAGTGACTGGGTTGCTCCGCTTGAACCGCGCGCGGTTGCCACACCGCCAGGGGAAGGCAATCCGATTGACCGTTTTCTGGGGAGGCCTGCTAAGGGAGTGGTGAGCGACGCCGCGTTTGCGCGGAGGGCGTATTTGGACTTGTGGGGAATTGCGCCCAGCCCTGAGATGCTGGAACGCATCAACGGAAACCGCGCGGCTTTGGTCGAGTCACTATTGAAGGATGAACGCAGGTATACAGGCCATTGGATCAGTTGGTGGAATGATCTGCTGCGCAACGATATCGGCGTGGTTTATCACGGCGAACGAAAGTCGATCACTCCGTGGCTTGAGCGAGCGTTGCGCGACAACATGCCGTACAACGAAATGGTGCGGGAACTGTTGAATCCGATTGGAGGGGAATCGCCGGAAGGTTTCCTGATTGGAGTGAACTGGCGTGGCGAGGTGAATGCGAGCCAGACGGCTTTTATGCAGGCATCACAGAATACGGCTCAAGTGTTTTTGGGGATCAATCTGAAGTGCGCCAGTTGCCATGACAGCTTCATCAACAAATACAAGTTGAAGGAGGCTTATGGGTTGGCGGCGATGTTTTCCAAAGAGAGCCGGCTGGAGCTTGTCCGATGCGACAACAAGACGGGTGTGTATCAAGAGGCTGAGTTCCTTTGGCCTCAGTTGGGAAAGATCCCCGTTGATTTAAGCGCGAGCGAGCGCCGCTATTGGGCGGCAAAGTTGTTCACGCATGAGAAGAACGGGCGTTTGGCGCGGACGATTGTGAATCGCTACTGGCAGAAGTTGATCGGCAAGGGTCTGGTGGAGCCGGTGGATGACATGGACGCAAAGCCGTCGAATCCTGATCTCCTGGATTGGCTGGCAAATGATTTTGCAGCGCACGGATTTGACCTTAAGCATCTTGCGAAGATGATCATGACTTCCGAGGCATACCAGTATGTGGATGCCTTACCCCGAAGAATTAGCGCTGAACAATTCAGCGACACATTGAGCGCGGTGACGGGAGAGTGGCGATTTCTGCAAAGCCGGAATTCAGAGCGCGCGATGTTGGGGCGCGATTGGGAATTCAAAAGCCATGCGCTGGGACGAGCACTGGGAAGGCCGATTCGCGATCAGGTCTATACAACTCGTGACGCCGCGGCCACCACTTTTCAGGGGCTGGAGCTTGCCAATGGTTCGACCCTGGCGGCGATGCTGCATCGCGGTGTGATGCGTCTGATGGGGGAATTGCCGCCTGCTCCGGAAAACCTGTTTGACTCGCTGATGATGCGCAGCGGCGAGAAGGCATTTGAGATTCCTGTGAAGGGTCTGAAGCAGGTCTATCTGTTGACGGAAAACGTGGACACCTACGACATCGCCAAGGCCGAGGTGGGATGGAAAGATCTTGTCTTGGTGCGACGAGGTGTGGAGAAGAAGCTGGAAGCGCTGCCAGTCCGAACACCGATTGGTTCCAGGTTGGTATACGAGGTGCCTGCCGGAAGTGAGAAGTTGCGCGGTAAGGTCTGGATCAGCGATGCATCGAAAGCAAGTGATATCGGCACCGCAGTTCGATTTTTTGCTTTCGGTTCAGAGCCGGACCGGCTTCGTTTGGTGAAGGTTGTCGGCGACCGTCCCTGGGGACCAGCGCCGCTATTGAAATCTGTTCCTGAAACAATTGAGTATTTCTGGCGTGGACTGTTGAGCAGGGCGCCGAATGAAGCTGAGCGGTCGGCGGCGATGAAACTGTTTCCGAATCGCGAACTCACTCGAGAAGGCGCCGAGGATTTGTTGTGGAGCCTTTTGATGCACCCGGAGTTTCAATACATATGGTGAACCGTCGAGACTGGTTGAAGACTGCAACGCTGGCTGCACTCAGTGCGGGTGAGGCCAGGCTGATTGCCGCGCCTTCCAAGCCTGAAGCGAAAGCGGATTCGATGATTCTGCTTTGGATGGCAGGCGGGATGGCGCAGACGGAGACATTTGATCCGAAACGATACACCCCTTATGAAACGGGGCTGCGCAGCGAGAAGGTCTTGTCGACCTTTCCGTCGATTCCGACTGTTCTTGATGGCATTCAGTTGTCGAAGGGCCTGGAGCAGACTGCCAAAGTCTTAGATCGCGGGACGCTGTTGCGGTCGCACCGGGTTGGTGATCTTGGGTTTATCCTGCATTCGCGACATCAGTTCCATTGGCACACGGGCTATGAGCCACCACAGAGCGTGGCGGTTCCGCACATGGGTTCGTTTATCAGCAGGACGCTTGGAGCGAAGAACCCGGATATTCCCGCGTTTATAGATATCGGCCAAAACCTTGAAATTGGAGGGGAAAGTGATAGCCTGAAGGCGTTTCATACTGCGGGGTTTCTTGGAAGCGAACATTCGCCTTTTCTAATCACAGAGCCAAATGACGCAGTGGCATCGACGCGGCCGAGTGAATTTCTCGGGATGAGCCGCTTCGAGAATCGCTATAAGTTTTACAAGGATCTCGTTGATAAATCGGCACTTCGAGACAATGGCAGTTCGTTTCAAAAAGAAAGTCTGGCGCGCAGTCTTGAAAATGCGCACCGTTTGTTGACGTCACCGGCAGCGAAGGCGTTTGATTTGAACCTGGAGAAGGCTGAGGTTGCGGCGAAGTACGGAGATAGCAAGTTTGGACGAGGTTGCTTGTTGGCAAGAAGGCTGGTGGAGGCTGGCGCGCGGTTTATTGAGGTGACGACTGAATACATTCCATTCCGGTTTTGGGATACGCATGAGAATGGGCACACGCGGGCCGAGGGCATGAAGGCGACGATTGATGGACCAGTGTCACAGTTAATTCGCGATCTTGAGGAGCGGGGATTGTTGGACCGCACACTCGTTGTTCTGGCGACAGAGTTTGGCCGGGACATGATGATGGAGGGCAAGCCCGAGAATCTGGTTAAGAACCAGGTGACTGTTCCAGACGTGATGACTGAGCCGAAGCATTACGGGATGCACCGTCACTTCACTGAAGCATCGAGCGTGGTGATGTTCGGCGGGGGGATTGCCAAGGGAAAGGTCCATGGTGAGACTGCGCCTGAGCGGCCCTGCAGGATTCTACGAGACCCTGTGACGATTACCGATTTGCATGCGACGATCTACAGCTTGATGGGTATTGCTCCGGATACGGCTTACGAAGTTGAGCGCCGTCCGGTTTATGCGACCAAGGACGGGAAGGGCAAAGCCGTTGCGGGTTTGATGCGAGGTTAGAAAGTAGCGAGCAGTATTCTGGCGTAGAGGATGTGCTTGACAATCTTAAACCTCGAACAATCGCACACTACCAACGTTAAATCCCAAATACTTGCTAAACTGGCCTCGGAGTAGCCGCTAATACCCGATTTCTCAGCTATGCCGGAGGTCTTCGTTTCCAACTCCGAACTCGCTTCTGCTGTGTCGCGCGAGTTGAAGTTGGGACGATTGCGGAAACTTGCTTCTCGGTTGTACACCCGAAACCTTTCAGAACCACCTGAGCGAATCGTTCAGCGAAATCTTTGGCCGCTGGTGGCGGCCTATCTTCCGGGTGCCCTGATCGCCGACCGCACTGGGCTTGAGAATCGCCCGGCGGCGGATGGCTCCGTGTTTCTGATCGCCGATCACAAACGCGACATCGCTCTGCCTGGCGTGGACATTGCGCCCCCGCAAGGGGCCGCCAGAATTGGAGAGTGATCGACCCTTCATTGGAAGCTTGCGTCTCGCTTCGCCGGCGCGTGCTTATCTTGAGAACATGCGGCCTTCGCGTGCCCGCGAAGGCATGGCGCGCACTTTTTCCAAACGCTAGATGGAGGAGTGGTTGGACGAACTGCTTCGCCGCAGTGGCGACGCCGCGCTGATTCGCTTACGCGACAAGGCTCGCGAAGTGTCAGACGTACTCGACATGGCGGACGAATTTCAGCGGCTCGACACACTCATCGGCACCCTGCTCGGCACGCGAAAGGCGCAGCTGGAATCTCCGGTTGGCATCGCGAGGGCGGCAGGACTGCCTTACGATCCACATCGGCTCAATCTCTTTCAGCGCTTGTTTGCGGAGCTTGCCGCAAGCGCTCCGGTGTCGCGAGTAGCTCGCAGCACCGATGGCGTGGCGCTACCATTCTTTGAAGCGTACTTTTCGAACTTCATTGAAGGGACCGAGTTCGCCGTCGATGAAGCCGCGGACATCGTCTTCAAAGGCCATATCCCGAAATCCCGGCCCGAAGATGCGCATGATGTTCTGGGAACTTGGAAGCTGGTCTCCGACGTTCATGAGATGTCGCGGGTGCCGCGCAGCTTCGATGAACTGACAGCGATTCTTAAGAGCCGCCACGCGCGAATCATGGAAGGACGTCCCGATAAAGGGCCTGGAAGATTCAAGCCCGATCCAAACCGTGCCGGGTCGACTATATTCGTGGCGCCCGAACTGGTGGAAGGGACCCTCCTCAAGGGCTTTGAGATTTACCGGGGTCTCACCAGTCCACTGCATTGCGCCATCTTCATAATGTTTCTCGTCGCAGAGGTTCACCCATTCGCCGATGGCAATGGCCGTGCCGCCCGGATCATGATGAACGCGGAGCTGGTGGCCGCCGGTGAGAGCCGTATCATTCTTCCGACGGTCTACCGCAACAACTACCTGATGGCTTTGAAGGCACTCTCCCAGAACGGAATCGCAGGAGCCCTGGTGCGCACGATGGACTTCGCACAACGATTCACCGCGGCGGTCGATTTTGTGGATCTTGACCGGGCACGCCTGATTCTAGACCGGACCAACGCATTTTCAGATCCCAACGAGGCTGATTCTGCGGGCATCCGTTTGATGTTGCCGACTGCGGAAATTGTCAACGACACACCTCACCGGTAGCGGTGCACCGCGGAGTCATGCGGTCGCGAAGATGCTAGTCACGCCGCGCGAGATCAAGAGAATTACCGTTGACCCGCATCTTGAGACGGAGCGGATACGGGTCTGTTGAACAACTCGTGGCCGGCCGAAGACGACGGATCAGGGTCAGCCCTAAGATGTGGTCGGTTCCCAATCTCGCCTTGTTCATGCACGGAGTGCATATGAGCGCGGCGACGGTCGATTTTCAGTCTGGTTCGAAGCGGGTTGGAAATCGCAATCACGTTTTCGGCTGAACACATGGTTGAGATCTTGAGGCGAAAGTCTGGCCGGGAGATTGAACTCAATGTGCAGCCCATGCCGTGAAGCTGGCGCGGGAGATGGGGCAGGGAAGGCGCTTCCTCTTAAATACATCGGATGGGAATCAAGGGCAACTTGAATTGTTATGTCGGAACGCGGTTAGCATCGAGCGTTGGCGTCCGATTGCGGAATGACCTGTTGATGGACTGGCAGCGGGATCTAATGTATTGGGTCGGGACGTTGGGCGAATACCAGCCGTTGCCGTTCTAGTCTGCCTCGATCGTGAAAGTGAGCCGATTCCAGCCATCAGAGCGCAGGTAGGAGATTGCGCTGGCCCACTGCTTAACTATGAAGATTCCCAAGCCACCGGACTCTCGCTCTTCGATCGAATCATGGAGATTGGGCGGTTCGCTAATCAAAGGGTTGAATTCCATGCCCTGGTCGGCCAGTTCAACGACCAAAGTTCCAGGTGAAGGGCTGGTGCAAGCGAGCTGAACAGGCCCAGGCCCAGAGCCCTCATAGGCGTAAAGGGCAATGTTGAGGAACAGCTCTTCAATGACTACATCGAGGCGCGCCACGGAGGATTCTGGAATTTCAGCTTTTCGCGCCTGGTCTCTCAAAAATGCCATGGCGGCGGGAAGCGATTCTGGTGCAGCGTGCAGGCTCAAACTTGCCATGGCTAAATTGCGGCGAGTGCGGCGTCGACGGAATCGTGAGTCGGGAAAACATCGTTAAGCCGGGTGAGCTGGAAAAGTTGTTTCACCAGGCCGTGAATGCCGCTGAGGCGCAATGCGCCCCCCGCTTCGTTCAAGGTTTTGCCCACGTTGACGAAGTAACGAAGGCCCATGGAGCTTACATAGGCAAGTTCACTCATGTCGACAATGATGTTTTTGGCCCCTTGAGCTATGCAGTCATTGCAGGCTTTGTCGAATTCCCGGGAATAGTTGGCATCCATGCGCCCGATGAGTTTCAAGACGAATGTGGAGCCAGAAGAAGATGCTTCGATAATCACGCAGCATCCAGAATATCGAAGTCAAAAAACTACTGGGCCAAAAAAACTCAAAAACAATGATGTGAATTGAGGAAGGATCCTGTTTATCAAATCAGAAGGCCATCGAAGATGATTGAGGCCGGCCCCCGTGGAGGAGGGCTGGTCTCATGGCAAACCTTCGAGGGCCTTCCCGGGCGGGCAGTAGCAGACAAATTCGGAGGGGCTGCTCGGCTGCTGGAATTTCGCTTTCGCCGGAGCCACACTTGAGCTGCCATCAGGCAGCTCATTCCGTTTTGAGGTCAAAGATTCTCGAAGTGAATTTCGATTTGCTGGGCAGTCGGCCGGTTCAGCGGGTTACGGTCGAGCATCGACAGCAGCAACTTGTCAAGCGAACCGGGTAACTCCGGATTCAATGAAGAAGGTGCTTCAGGAATTCTGCATTCAATTGCTTCAAACACGTCGAGCGGTGTGGCGCCTGCAAAGGGGTGCAGGTTGGTGAAAAGTTCGTACAGAACCGAGGCAAGCGCAAAAACGTCGGATGCCGTGGTGGCGGGTTCTCCCAAGAGCAACTCAGGAGCCATGTAGGGAAGGGTGCCTGAGAGCGTGCCTGAGATTGTTCCGGACGCCCCGAGCGCTTCGATTTCTGGCAAGGTGTAGCCCTCGAGGCGCGCGAGGCCGAAATCGAGAATTTTGACTAGCCCCTGTTTGGTGAGCATCAGATTGTCCGGCTTGATGTCGCGATGAACGATGCCAGCAAGATGGGCGGCAGAGAGCGCTTGTGCTGCTTGCCGGCCCCACACGATTGCATCGGAAATCGTACGCTGAGGGGTGGTTCTGAATAGCGATCTCCAGGTTTGGCCATCGACCCATTCCATTGCTATGAAATGACCGGGTGCGGATTCTCCAAACTCGATCACCGACACAATATTGGGATGGCTCAGGGCACTTGCGGCAAGGGCTTCACGCCGGAAGCGGTCTGTTGAGGCTCGGTCCTCTGAAAGATGGCGACTGAGCAGTTTGATGGCGACCGGTTGGTCGGCGCGCGTATCGTGAGCACGGTAAACCTCACCCATACCGCCTATGCTGACGAGCGATTGCACCTGGTAATGTTCAATGAATTGCCCGGCCTCCAACTGAGCCGGCTGGCTCTTGAGAAGGTCCGCTGCAAGACTTGCGGGAGGCGAATCAAGGAAGGTGCCGGTGAGATCGCCGGCTGCCAGCAAACTTTCGACCTCCGCCCGAATCTCGGGGGTTCGGCATTTTTCGAGAATGGTGAGGCGCATCTGTCTGGGCAACGAGGTTGCTTCGAGGAAGAGTTGTTCGATTTCAGGCCAATCTGAGGGATTCATGAGTGATTCGAGTTTTCTGCTCCGAGTTCGCGAGCGAGCCATGCTCTCGCGGCTTGCCAATCGCGGGTTACGGTGATGGTGGAGATGTTCAGAGCTTCGGCAGTTTCTTCAATGCTGAGGCCACCGAAGTAGCGTAGCTCGACTACGCGGCTTTTGCGAGGGTCGAAAGTTTCCAATGTTTTGAGTGCATCGTTCAAAGAGAGTACCTCACGCGCTTCTCGCTGCTGGGCCGGTTCGATATCATCCACCGAAACTGTTACTTGTTTACCGCCGCGCTTTTCCGTCAGTCTGGCCTGAGCATGGTTGACCAGCACCTGACGCATAGCCATCGAGGCGAGAGCAAAGAACTGTGCTCGATTGTCGAAGCTCTTTTCAGACTGGCTGGCCAGCTTCAAGTAAGCCTCGTGGATGAGGACTGTGGGTTGGAGAGTGTGGTCAGCGGATTGACCACTCCAACAGCGGCGCGCAATGCGGTGTAGCTCAGCGTAAACGAGCGGAATGAGTTCTTCGAGTGCCTGTTTGTCACCGTCGGACCAGGCAGTAAGCAATCGCGTAACGTCACCGTTTGAGTGCATGACAGGAGTCCAGGTCGCTCTGATTGAGGTCTTCACTATGATACAGCGTTGTGGTCCGGGTTGTGGTTGTGGTACGAGGTTGAGTTGGATTCCATGTTCGAGCCAGGCATTTGCGCCAGCTAGAAGAAGCCTAAAACCGCTCAGGTTGTCGATGGCCTGGGTTACGGCATCGGCATCGGACCCAACTTCTGATTTCTTCCTTTGGGAGTGAATGTCCATTCGACCGGGTTTGGCCAGGCGATCTCAATTCTGCGGTCCGGGACGAGGTCAACCATTGAAACGTGGGCTGAGACCCCTATACATGTCCCAATGCCAGGTGACCGTCGCGCCAAGTTCGAGCGGACCACTGGCGCGGGTGAACCAGAATTTTGTAGTCAGCGAAGGATCGGTGAACGCCTGGAAAACCTCCTCTACCGGCTTTCGTATCATCATTTGAGCCCTGACTACGGGCGGGGAAATGAGGCTCATTTTCCTACGCTAGCTCAGCAAAGGCTACGGATGGTACACTACAGGTTTGGTCCCGAAAGGGAACTATATTTTGCCAAGTGAGGAGGTGAAAAGAGATGGCTGAAATTCTCCTGCAAGACGGTGAGACCCTGGAAGCGGCATTGCGCCGGTTCAAACGTAAAGTTCAACAGGAAGACATCATCAAGGAAATCAAGAAGCACTCCTTCTACCTCAAACCCGGCGAAAAGAAACGCGTAAAGCAAGCTCTCGCCCGGAAACGCAACCGCAAAAAGCGGCGCGGCGACATGGAGTAGTTGAACTTCATTTGAAATCCAGTAAAGACCACCCGGACCTCCGGGTGGTCTTTTCGTTTGTGAATAGAATGGAAGAGTGACCAAGACCTTGGACGTGGTGCTGGCTGGGCTGATGCGCCGTTATTCAGAGCGAGTGCCCGATGTGGGCAGGATTCTAACGGCGATGGAAGCCAGGGGGCTGGTGGGGAGCCGTGAGGAGGTCGAGAACGACCACATCGCTTTCAGGACGATTGGGGTGCCTCAATTGGGAATTCAGAGTTTTGAGAAGATCTTTCGAGCTTATGGTTATCAGAAGCGCGACCCTTATTTCTTTGCTTCGAAGAAGCTGGACGCCTTTTGGTATGCGCCGCCGAATCCGTCGCACCCCCGGATTTTCGTATCCGAGCTGAGGGTAGGGGATTTGAGCGTCGAGGCTCAACAAATCATCCGATCCTACACGGACGAGGTTCTCGCTGACCCGGTTGATTCACTGGATTTGGCGGACGGTAGGGCAGTGGATCAGTTCTTGCACTCCGGTCTTTGGAGATTGCCAAGCTGGCAAGATTACAGCCGCTTGCTTGAGGAGAGCGAGTATGCGGCATGGGTAATCTACAACCGCTACTACCTGAATCACTTCACGATTAGCGTTCACAACCTTCCGGCTCCTTACGATACCGTTCGAGGATTCAATGTGTTTGTCGAAGATCTGGGCGTCAAGTTGAACGATTCAGGGGGTCAGATTAAAATTAGTCCCGATGGTTTGTTGTTGCAGAGTTCAACGGTGGCTGAAATGGTAGATGCAGAGTTTGCGGATGGGGATCGGCATCGAATTGCTGGCAGCTACGTTGAGTTTGCGGAGAGGAAAGTTCTGCCTGAGTTTAGTGAGTTGGACGTAGTGGAGCGCAGGCATCGCAGAGATGGCTTTGAGGCTGGCAATGCCGATAAGATCTTCGAGAGCACCTTCATTAGCCAGACTTCAAAAGTCTAGATCGAGTTGGCGATATAATATATGTTATCAGAAGCTACTAATGCACGAACAGCCAGCCGAAGGGCTATGCTCAAGGCGTTTCCCTTCATGGCCGCCAAAGACTCGATTGGGAGAGATTCCGCTCACAATGTATTGATTCTTTACAGCGATGACCAGCGAGCGGATACCATCGGCGCCTGGGGCAACCGCGAAATTTCCACTCCGAATCTCGACAAGCTGGTTCAGCGAGGGATTTCATTTCGGAATTGCTACAATCAGGGCGGCCACGTAGGAGCAGTCTGCATTGCCAGTCGCGCGATGCTCTTGAGCGGTAAGAGCCTGTGGCGAGCAACGGCGCCACAGGGCATGGATTCGACTTTGCTTCCTGAACGTTTGCGCGAGGCTGGGTATGACACGTACTTTACCGGCAAGTGGCACAATGGCCAGACCACACTCGAACGCTGTTTTCAGCAGGGTGGGCTCACCCATATGGGTGGCATGGGGCCTCAGATTTCGCCCAGGCTGAGTGATTTCGGAAATTCGAGGGTGTCGACCCGGGCCGGTCGAGCAACTCCTTTGTTTACAGATGGAACGGTAGATTTTCTGAATCGGAGAGGGAAAACTTCCAAGCCGTTTCTCGCCTATTGCGCATTTACGGCGCCACACGATCCGCGAGAAGCTGATCCTCAGGATTTGAAGCGATACGAAAGCAGGGAATTGACACTTCCCCGCCCCTGGTTCCCTTTTCCTCAGAAGGACAATGGCGAACTGTTGGTTCGAGATGAGATGATCGTCCCCGCACCCCGCACACGTCTGCAATGCAAGAACGAATTGGCTGCCTACTACGCGCTGATCACTGAACTGGACCGGAACATCGGCAGGATCCTGAAAGCTCTCGAGGACAACGATCAATTGAGCCGTACCATCATCGTCTTCGCCGGAGACAACGGTCTAGCGATGGGGGCTCATGGCTTAATGGGAAAACAATCGATGTATGAGCATTCATTGAGGGTGCCGTTGATTATGTCGGGGCCGGGCATTCGAGTGCAACGCGAGAACAAGCCGATGTATTTGTTTGAAGTCTATTCCAGGATCTGCAGACACTTGAATCTCAGTATTCCTTCCACTGTCGAGGCTCCTGGCGGTCCGCTGTACTTCGGATATCGCGATTTCCAACGCGCAGTTCGAATCGGTTCACACAAAATGGCTTGGAGTGGTAACAGTCGAGAACAGTATGATTTAGCAACAGATCCTTATGAAGAACATAATCTCGTTGGAACAATTCGAGAGTGGAGCCATTCAGAGATGATCAGCGCTCGGAAGAGTGCTTCCAAATACTACGGCGATCCTGTAGCAATCGAGGCTTGAAGATGGAGTCGCCTAGTTTTCTCCAAGCCAGCGAGTGCGCGATCCTGGTTGAATTCGGTGCTGACGGTCAATCGGAAATCCGAGCGGACTTGGTGCAGAGGATACATCGGTTGGTGAAGCTGCTCGACATTTCTCCTCTCAATGGAATCATGGAGTTGACGCCTGCATATTCAAGCCTGCTCGTCCAGTTCGACCCGGGTGTGCTTGACAATCAACGAGTGACCGATCACATTCGCTTTTGTCTGGAAGAAATTGGGAATATTGAACTTCCTCCGCCTACACAGATGGAGGTTCCGGTCTTCTATGGTGGCGAATTTGGACCCGATCTTCCTTATTGCGCGGAACGTCTGGGGATGACGGTATCGCAGTTGGTGGAAGCCCATTGCAATCAAACCTATACCGTTGCATTCTTCGGATTCTTGCCCGGGTTCGCTTACTTGTTCGGTTGGCCCTCGAAATGGAGTATGCCCAGGTTAGAGAGCCCGCGAGCCAAAGTGCTGGCTGGCAGTGTTGCGCTGGCTGGCTCTCAGTGCGGGGTATACCCAATCGACTCGCCTGGAGGCTGGAGGATATTGGGCAGAACTCCGCTTAAAGTTATCGACACCGGCAGACAGCAATTTTCTTTGTTTGAGATCGGAGCGCAGATTCGATTTTACCCGTCGAATCCAACCGCATGGTCAAAGTAATCGATCCCGGCTTTTTGACAACAGTGCAGGACCAGCCGCGATTGGGCCTCGCGCGTTACGGATTGAGCGAGTCAGGGCCTATGGCGCCGATCAGCTTTCGTGAAGCCAATTATCTGGCAGGGAATAATGAGGTGCTGCCAGCACTGGAAGTCACCATGAAACCGCCCAGACTGCTCTTCCAAACTGCGGCGAGAATTGGCTTGGCTGGCTCGGATTTTGGTTGGAGGTTGGACAATAGATCAGTCTTGCCGGGTCAAACTCTGGAGGTGCGCGCCGGTTCGACGTTGCAAGGTGAGTACTGCCGAACAGGGTTGCGCGGCTATATCGCGGTGGGAGGTGGCTTGGCCCTCACTCGCTGGCACAGAAGTGCCAGCACAAATGTGCAGGCCCGCATGGGCGGGAGCATACTGCAACGCGGAGATGAATTTGCAATCGGCGGGGACAGTGTCGCCGCTGTGCGCCGTTTGACTGAGCGATCGGCGATGCCGCTGCTCAATGGATCGCATAAGGTCTTGCGTGTTGTGGACGGAGCGCACTTGCACTTGTTTCCGCCCGAGGCAATGTCTTTGCTTTGTGGAATGGTCTACCGGGTGACGGAGCAATCCAGCCGGATGGCTTTGAGGGTGGAGGGACAGGAACTTCCCTGCCCGAAGGAGCCGTTGCTGAGTTGCGGGGCATGGAATGGCGCCATTCAAGTACCCCCATCTGGCGTTCCTCAGGTTTTGTCGGTCGACCACCCGGCCACTGGCGGATATCCAATTCTCGCCTCGGTGATCCGCGCTGACTTCGAGGTGATGGGGCAACTTCGACCGCGCGAGGAAATTCGATTTGGAAGAGTCAGCATTGAGACTGCAAGGCAGCTTTACCGCCGCCAACAGGACTGGTGGGAAGCTCTAGGATAGAAAGATGATCCCATCGCTTCTGCTTGCCTGCGCGATGTTTGCAGCACCGGCATCCATCCAGTTGCCGAAGGAACTTGATCGCGTACTGCGCGATTATGAGCGCAATTGGAGAGACAAAGACGCCAAGGGGCTGGCTGGGCTTTTCACCGAGGATGGTTTTGCTTTGGCCCATCTCGACGGAAATTTGGCGATCATCATCGGCGCGTACACCTATGGCGTGGCCGCTAACCAGGATCGCGGCAAGTTTACTCTGACACTGAAGCGGAAGAGCAAGAGCTCAGCATGGTTGATCTACTCCGACATGGACAACGGTGTGGCGCAGAGACCTAAATGATCCTTAAAATCAATTGCGATATTGGTGAGTCTGAGGAGATGGCGAGCGATGGCCGCCAGCAGAAGATCTTGAGATTGATCGATTTGGCAAATGTCTGCTGTGGCGCTCATGCCGGCAGCGTTGAGTTGACGCGATTGACAATGCTGCAGGCGGCTGAAGCAGGGGTACGGGTGGGAGCGCACCCTGGCTATCCTGACTTCGAACATTTCGGCAGGCGGCCATTGTTCGGGATTGAGTATGACGCCCAACAGGTTGAGGCGCTGGTGGCAGATCAGGTCGCGGTCGCTTTGGCTGCGGCGCTCGCGGCTGGGCTGCAGTTGAACCATGTCAAACCGCATGGGGCGCTCTATAACGAAGCCGCCATCAATGGAGAGGTGGCAGAGGCGATTGCGAGGGGAGTCAGACGGGTGGTGCGGGACGTATTCTTGATCGGTCTGGCGAACAGCACGATGGTGGGTGTGTTTAAGCGCCAGGGTTTTGTGGTTATGCGAGAAGCGTTTGCGGACCGCCTATACACGGAGGAAGGGCTGCTAATGCTGCGGACCCAAGCCGGCGCGCTGATCTTAGACCCAACCGAGGCAAGGGCGCAGATGGAACGGCTGGCCGCGTTTAGCGATACGGTTTGCGTGCATGGCGATTCGCCTGGGGCTCTCGATATTCTTGCGGCACTTCGGCAGTGAAATCCACGAGCCGAGCGGTTGGGCCGTGGGCAATCGACGATGCAATCCCGTTGCGGCAACCTTTGAGCGAAAAATACCGTTCGCTTTGGGTCAGGATTTCGCCGCCTGGTGCGCGAAGTACGAAATGGAAATTTGATTTCGATTTCTGGACGATTTCAAATTGCAGTTCTGCAGCGGAGTATTTTTGGACCAGATGGAGAGTCCCGATCGCGGCAGCATGATCTTCGTGGAGTGGGCTGGAAAAGAGGAACTTGCCATTTGGCGCCTTAAGGTGAAAGCGAAAGCCGGCTTTGGTCTTTTTGAGCTCGTACTTGGCAGCCATCGATTACGCGCCGAGCGGCCAATACTTGCCAAGCGCAACTCGCAAACCCGGCCATTCTCCCCGGTCATAGCGTCCTTTGATTTCAGACATCGCAACCATGGCTGCGATAACCGACATCGCCAGCAGTAGCGTGTGTGTCAGATTGAGTGATTCTTTCCAAAAGCCCATCCATCGGCCGTAAACCAGTTCGATATGAATCCAGTAAACAGGCAGGCTATGTTGCCCCAGCGTAGCCAGCCAACTCCAGCGCCCTGCCTGATAAGCCATCCAAATGTAGCCGAATCCGGCCAAGGCCATCACGACGCCAGTCTTGATCAGGATCAGGCCTGGGGCATCGATCCAGAAGTCGCTCTTGGCATAGATCGAATAGGGGATGCTCGAAAAATAGTTGGCAAGCAGAATCAAGCCTATTCCGCACAGCATGGACCACTGCATCATTTTTTCGTAGTGCTCGGTAGGGACGATGCGCATGATGCTGCCGGCCGAAATCCCAAAAGCCAGGAAGGCTCCCCAAGGAAAGAAGCTGAAAAAAGCTGGATCAGGAGAGAGATATTGCCTCACCAGGGGTGGGATCCCGGTCCAATCGGCATTGGCAACCAAGGGCGAACAGCAGGCAATGAGCAACCCGACTACCGAGGCGTAGAGCACGCGTTGTCTGGTATCGAAAATTACCAGCCACGCTAAAGCGGCAACCGTGAAGCTCATGCAATTCAGAATGTCGACGCGGATGATATCCGTCCATGGCGAGTAAGGCCAGGAGAAGGCCCACATTTGCAAGCGGAAGAGGATCGCAATCAGGATCAAATAACGGGCTCGCAGTAACGCCGATGTGAACCTTCGCCAGACCGAAGGCTCTTTCCTCGAAAGGCTGTCCATCAGAAAGCCAAGCGTAAGGCCGGTCAGAAATAGGAAGAAGGCCGGAGGCATACCGCCAATGAATTGGCTGAGTATAAACACAGGGCCCTCGCGCAAATCCTTGGCCATAAAGCTGTGGGTGACATGACCCTGCAACATGATGAGCGCTCCGAGACCGCGCGTCCAGTCGAGGAAGCTGAGACGACCTTGAGAGGCGTGGATGCGCTCCGCAGCCATGACTACTTGGAAGGGTATTCTTTCTTTACGTTCTTCGGCAAGTCAAGCCGTACATCTTCTTCTTTGACGGAAGGATTGATCTTGAGATCGGAGTAGGTAGCCTGGTTAAAGTCACCAGCACCCTGATACAGCTTTTGACGGAGAGGATAGCCGTCAGTGTTGGCGAGCCAGACTTCGATCTTTTTCACCTTCATGAGTGGCGAATCTTTTTTCGGCAGCAATTCAACGCGTGTAGTTGCCTTGCCATTGATCGATTCCTCGCCCGCGATCCGGACCGAGTAGCCCTTTTGGAGATCCTTCGCGGTAGTGCCAAATCCGATCAGCACACCCTGGCTGATGAGGCTGTCGATCTTGCCGACATCGACAATCTGTACGGTATTGATTTTGGGCAGGTAACTTTGGACTTTCTTGTCCGCATAGCTGACGTGTTTGACATCGGGCTGTGTGAAATCGATGCGCATTTCCACCTGGCCAGGCTTCTTGCGAAGCATGATGATGGAGCCCGATTCCTTGCTTGAATCCTTGAGAACGGCCGTGTAATCGATTCGTTCGAGCTTGGCGCTCATTGAGCGGAAAGTTGCGGCGTTCTGGTCGAGCCTGGCGAACAGTTCGGGTAGTGTGAGCGGGGCTGCGCTGGCGGCGAAGGCCAAGGCAAGTGAGAGACTAACGCTTTGCGTAAGCAAGGAAACCTTTCACCTCATTCTCGGCGTCGTACAAGGTTTCCAGCCGGACAACCGCCCATTTGTCTTTATACTTTTGGGCAATCATCTGGCTCGCCTCATTGATTCGCCGTTCTTCCGTGACCTGAGCCAATTCATGGGGGTCAATATAGAAGACGAATGCGCCATCGCTGGCGGGTACCATCACTACGCTCGAGGCGCGAGGCTGGTCGCGAAACCATTCTCTAGGCGTAAGGAAGATAAATGCCAGTAGTAAAGCGACAACGATGTCGTACTGCCAACTGGCGCGAGCGAATTCCCAAAATATCCAACGGCGCATAGCCAATTCTCATGATAGCCGCTTCAGGCCAGTCGCATGGAAGCAAACTCATCGAGGACTTGAAAAGGACGCGCCAACTGGCTGATATTCTCGCCGCGCTGATCGATTGAAGTTTCTTCGATCGCACCCAAACCAGGGATCCTCAGTGCTGAGGCATCCTTGAGATAGCGGATCTTGAGTGGATCGAGTTTCATCAGGCGTGCGCAGGTGGCGTCGACTGCGGCAACATCTCGTCCCATGACCAATACGCCGGCCTGAACGGGTGTCCCTTGAATGGGGCCGTTGCCTTCCATGGCGACGATGCCGTCGACAATGGCGAAGCTGTTCCGGATCAATCGGTTCAATTCGACGATGGAACGGTCTATACCTTGATAATGAAGCAAGTTCTTGGGCCAGCCATAGATAGCGCCGGGCACCACGCCGAAGAAGTTCTTCATGCTCAAAGTAGCGCCCGCCCAGTGGTGCGTTTTCATTTTTGCGACGCTTACAACCATGTCGGCATTGAGCAAAGTCTTGGGAAGATAGAGATCCATCGAGTCGCCATAGGCTCGCAAGGCTTTCACTTCATCGAGGTTTAAGTCGATGAACCGGTCGTCGAAATCCGGAACAATCTTTCGATAGCCTGCCTGATCGGCGAGATCCCAGGTATCGCGCCGGTGGCCTGGACCTTCGCCGATCCAAACCTGACCCGCGCCTCGTTTGAGGAACAGCTCACGGGCGGCCAACACCAGCCGCGGATCGGTATTGATGCAGGTATTCAGATCAAACTCAACTAGATTAGGCTTGAGCAGGATGGTTTTGCCGCGGATCGATTTTTCAGCCTCTGGCCACGCTTCGGACAGCCCGGCATCGAGCAGGCCGAGGAGCTCCTCTTCGTAGGAACTGGCTTTGAGCACAGCCACACTTGATTTCTGCATCGGTCCTCTCCGGTCGGATTCCCCGCACGACGTGACAGTCAAAGCTGCGGCTGCCAGCAATTCCCGACGCCTCATGGGAGTATATTCTCTCTGCTGCCGCGGGCGGCCATCACTTCAAGGCCGGCCAACATCAGGTTGCGGCTGGGATGAATGGATTCGTACTCGCTCACGTACTCGACGGGTTCCCCATGCAGCCGCAACGCCAACGTAAGCAGTGCCCGGCCATACGCGCCTTTAGTCAAACTCAGATCATTGCGCGCTTTGGCCAGGCTCGCGGTGAGATCGACTCCGCTTGAAACCAGGCCTAGCAATGCAAGCGCAGTCGTTTCGGGATAGGCAGGTAGAATTTCACCCAGCACCTTTTTGTTGCCGTAGTTCCATCCGTGATCGCTGCAACGGCGGTCGAGCAGCATCCTCGTGGCAACGTCGCGCCGGTAGCGCACACCGGCTTCTGGCGCGTGGCCACTCATCCAGTGCAGCGCTAGCAATCCATGAGTAGTCGGCTCCACCCAACTGTTGTTATCGGGGCGCCAGGGCCACCCTCGAAGCCTGGGGTCCTGATCGACTTTTGACTTGCCCATGGCATGCAACAAACGCTGCATCACAGTGCCTTCCGCGCCCTCGGTATTCAAGATCCAGGCCGCGGCGAGTTCAAGCTTCTTCGCCTCTAAGCCACCCAGCTTCAACAGCGGAAAAGCCAATTGCGTTACCCAAGTGGCGCCAGGGATCGAAAGGCCTGGGGCCAGGCCGCCGGTCTTGTCCTGACAACTCGTCAGAAACGCCAGCCCGCGTGCCCAATGAGAATTTGAAACTCCCAGTGCGCGCAGAGCATAGCAGGTCGGTTCGACGCGACTTTCTCTGCCAGGGAAATAACCCCAGCCACCATCCCCGTTTTGATTTGAGCGCAGAAAGTACTGGCGTGACTCGACCAATCCCATAAAATCCGCTATCGACATGTTATGGCGAAAGCTTTAGCTTGCGGCTTAGGGCCAATCCTCGCAAGAAGCACGAAAGAAATCCGGGACGATTTCGTTTTGGCCGGGTCGATTGACGTATATTCAATAGAATTTCAGTGCTGAAACCGACTCGCGTTGCCTTCTTTACCGATGCCTATGAGGAACCCAACGGCGTCGCCAGTTTGAGCCGGGAATTTGCCGCGTACGCGAGGCGCAGGGAGCTTCCATTCTTGTCGATTCACGGGGCCGGAGCGACAAAAGTCACCCAGGATGGATCCTTAAGAACATTGGAACTGAAACGAAGCATTGCTTCGTTCAAGCTCGATCAGGATTTGTATTGCGACCCGTTGTTCCCCCGGCACATCCCGCGTGTTGAGGCCGAAGTTCGAGATTTTGCACCGGATGTGATCCACATTACGGGTCCCGGCGACATGGGTATCCTGGGCTCGCGCATTGCCCATTTGAACCGTATCCCTCTGGTTGCCAGTTGGCACACAAACCTACATGAGTACGCTTCGCGAAGGGTGGCCAAGGGATTCGCTTTTCTGCCATCTCATATGCGTAGCAGCATGAGCAACAAAGCTGAGGAACTGAGCTTGAAGGCGCTGCTTTGGTTCTACAAGAAGCCTCGTATGACGATGGCCCCAAATCTTGAGCTTGTGGAAATGATTGGTTGCTGCACAAAGCGACCGTGTACGCCGATGGCCCACGGAGTGGATCTGGAGCGATTTAGACCTGGTCGCCGCAGTGCGGATCAACGCCCTTTCACGATCGGTTATGTCGGGAGGCTGACTCCGGAGAAAAACGTGAGGTTGTTGGTCGAGATTGAGTCCGCTCTCGAACGCGAATGCGATGGAGATTACCGGTTTGTGCTGGTTGGGGAAGGCAGCGAGAGTGGCTGGTTGAAATCGAAGATGCGGCATGCGGATTTGCGAGGGGTATTGCGCGGGGAAGCGCTGGCGGAGGCTTTCGCCAATATGGATGTCTTTGTCTTCCCTTCTGAAACGGATACCTTCGGACTCGTGATCCTGGAAGCAATGGCTTCGGGCGTACCTGTTGTGGTGGCTCGCGGGGGAGGCCCTCAGTTTCAGGTGAATGAGGGTGAGAATGGGTTTGTTGTCGGAGACGTGACTGGATTTGCCGCTGCCCTACTTCGGTTGAAATCAGATCGTGCATTGCAGTCACGCATGGGAGCGTCTGCCCGACAACACGCCTGCGAAAATTCCTGGAATGGAGTTTTTGATCAGGTGTACGAATCCTACGATCAGTTTTTGTTCTAGGGTTGACGCAATTGGATCATGCGGCCAGATTTGACGCTTTCTCTGGCAGCAACCAGTATTTCCGTGGCGATCAGGTTGTTCTCGAGACTCGAGAGCCCACCTGGTTTGATCTTGCCGCGGGTCACGGCCTTGAGATAGGAAATGGAGTCCGCCTCGTCCGGTTTGAGTTCAGCTGGCGCGATGACTTCCTCCGCTTTATCCCCTACGCGGCGGCGGCGGACACTGTTGCCGCCATAGGCATGGGCGTATGCCTTCTCGCCGTAGACCTCGAAATCCTTTCGGCTGAAAGGCCAATTCCAGCTACCCTCGATGATGCCCTGGGCGGAATCGTATTCCACCAGAACGGTGGCCTCATCATCGACTTTCGAGTAGATTTCAGGCTTGTTTCGTTTGACGCTCGCCACCACGCGCAATGGGCGGCGATTGTCCATCATCCACGTCATCAGGTTGGCCCCGTAGCACCCGAAATCAAAAAGCGCACCTGCTCCATTGCGGACCGGGTCGGTGAGCCAGCTTAGAAACTCCGGGCCGACGCCAATTTCTTTCGGGCCTGCGTGCCCATCCATAGCGACCATTTTGCGAATGCGGCCCGCGGCATTTTCCTGCTTGAAGAATCTGTAAAGTTCCGCATGGCTACGGTACCAGGTGGTTTCGTAATTCACAAAGATCGGGATTCCGGATGAAGCCGACAGCCTGGCCATTTCCCGGGCATCTTCATTGGTTGTGGCCAACGGTTTTTCCATCATCAAAGGCAGCTTCAGTTGTGCGCAAAGCCGGGCGCATTCCAGATGACGGTCGGTCGATGCAAAGCTGGCCACCGCCTCGACTTTTTCTGTTTTCAACTTTTGGCGGTCTTCAAACGGGATCGGCCCCACAATTTCGATGTCGGTCCGCTTCTTAGCAGCATTGAGGAAGCCGTTGACGTGGCCGTGTTCGATGCCGAGAACGCCCACGCGGAATTTTGGTTCCTGAGCTGCTGCAAACAAAGGGGAGACGAGGATGGCGCGGCGTTGAATCATGCGCCTATTCTACAGAAATTCAAAGGTTCGTCCGATACTCCAGATGAGCAGCCATGTTATTCCAACGAGTCCTCGCCACTTTTGTCCTTGCTTCGCTTACGCTGAGCGCAGAAACCGACTTCCGCTTTGCATTTCCCCAATCGGAACTCCTTCTCGGTGTTGACCTGAAATGGTTGATCAAGAGCCCGTTTGGAGAAACGATGCGGAAGGAACTGAAGGCGAATATCGGGGAGCTGAAGCCCCTCGAAATGCTGATTGACCAGATAGATACGGTGCATTTGTCCGTGGTTTCCAAGAGTGCCAAGGGCAGTGATCTGCTGATGCTGGTTCAGGGCAGATTTGAAGCCGAAAAGCTGGTGGAACTGGCTGCCCGCAATGGATTCCGGATGGAGCAGTGGGGCAAGATCAGGGTGTTGCTTCCGATGAAGTCCAAGCCGGCGCCACTGAAAAAAGTGGCTTTTCAGAAGGCTCAGTTCAAGATGGACGTGGCTTCGAGCAAACCGTCCCTCGCTTTGGTGGATAGCAAGAATATCGTGATTGGCGAAGAGGCGCCGCTCAGAGTAGCGCTCGAACGAATGGAGACCGGCCTCACTCCGCAGGCAAACCCGCTTTTTGAGCGTGCCCGCGATCTTGAGGCAGCCAATGACATTTGGCTGATCGGCAACACTGCGCCGCTTAACCTGAATGCTGGTGGCGCCAAGTCGAATGACCCGATGTCGCAACTTGCCGGACAGGTTCGCAGCTTTGCTCTTGGCGTTGCAGTACGTCGCAATATTGCCATGGACTTGCAATTGATCACAACCAATCCAAAGGCGGCTGCACAAATGCTGGATCTAGCCAAGGGGGTCATTGCCATGGCGAAGATGAATGCAAACCCGGTTGAGGGGCTTCCAGTTGACCTTGACAAAGCCCTTCAGTTGAGTGCGACTGGCAATGTGGTGAAGGCAACGCTCTCGATCGATCAACAGGAAGTCGACAAGCTGATGGCTAGTGGTTTGTTTCCTGGGCTTGGAAAATCAAAGGCAGCTTCTGCGCCGTCTGTGGGTTCAGCTCCGATCTTTGTCGCTGCAACGCCACAAAAAGCATTGGTTGCGCAAGCACAGAAGCCTGCTGTCCCGACGCGGAAGACTGTGATTATCTACGGACTTGCTGGGGGACCGAAGGAAGTTCCGGTTCAATAAATAAATACTGGCTACTAGATGCCAGGTCCGCTCTCGCGGGCCCTCATCTTCTCTTCCCGTTCGCGCTCCATCTTTTCAAAACCGGAGATCTGGTCCGGCTTCAGGAACTTTTTGATTTTCGCAACCTGACCCTGGTGGATCTTTTCCATTTCAGGCTTGTAGCGGTGACGAAGCAACCGATACTCCACTCTCGTTTCATCAAGGGTGTCATTCAACTGCTTCATCTGCGAATCGTCCAGAGTCAATCGAGTGCGCATGCTATCGACAAAGTGTTGGCGCCAATCATCGTTGTTGCGGCTCGGGAGCGCCTTGGCGCTAACACTTTCCGTCGAATACAGAACATGGCCGATCACACCCGAGGCTACGCCGCCAGTAAAGATCAGTCCTAGATAAAGCGCAACCTGAACCTTTGAGACTTGCATTAACGGGAACTCCAACTGGCCGGCTGTGCCCTCGCCACATAGGCGGCATCCAGGAAATAGTCTTCACTGATCTCGTCGGTCAGTTTTTCAATGTAGGCACGTTGGGGAAGGGGGTTTGGATTGCGATACAAAAGTACACCGAGAACCAGCACCAAGAGTCCGGTGGCAGTTGCAAATGAATTCGCCCATCTCATTAAGCCTTGTTCAGACTTACGGCGGGCATCAATCCGCGCCCAAACTTGGGGCATGAAGTTGGCACTGGGGTCTACATCCGGACAAGCGGCCTTATATTGACCGAAAAGTTCATCCAGTTGCTGATCTTGATTCTCCATCTTTTTCCTTCACTTCTTTCGATTTCTCAAAAGCCTTCAATACTCGTTGCCTTGCGCGGAAAAGCCTCACTTTTAGGGCGCTTTCATTGGCACCGTAAATCTCTTCCAACTCCTTGATGGACAAACCCTCAACTTCTTTTAAAAGTAACAGGATTCGGTCTTCCTCGCTGACTCCGCTGAGCAGCCAGTGGACAAAATCCCTTTGGGTCGAATGTTTTTCATCCGATTTGCCTTTCAGCCCGCCGGCGGTAGCATCCGCCATAATCATTTGAGCCTCGCTCAGGTCGGCCATGCGGCTTTCCTTGCGGCGCTTTGATTTTCGCATGTAATCATACGAAGCGTTTACGGTGAGCCGGTATAACCAGCGATCGAAAAGCTCCACATTGGACAACTGATTCAGCGAAAAATATAGCCTTAAAAATACATCCTGGGCCACATCTTCCACATCTTCAGGTTTGCCGATTAATCTTCCGACAATCGACAACACGCGCTTTCGGCAGAAGCCTACCAGTTCATTAAACGCGGCTTCGTCTCCCGACTGGGCTCGCGCAACGATGCTGGGGTCTGCGTTCATGGATATAGGCGCTATTGGTGGCGAGAGAGTTACTTGTACGGGCTAAATTCGGCCATCCCAGCGCAGCCCTACCCGAATTAACTGGGGTCCGCCAGTCTGCGGAAACGGCGTAAACCCGGTCAAGATGCGCCGGTCGGCCAGATTTTCCACAGCGAGAGTCGCTTTCAGGCCCCGATAAAGGTCCTGCCGGGCTGACAATTGGAACAGCGCAAAGCCGGGAAGCACTAGTGTGTTTCGATCATCCTCAAACTGGAGCGCGGAAGTGCGCAAGCTAACGGTAACCAAAGTCTTGCTGCCATACCAGGTGAGCTGCGCGCTGCCCTGGTGGCGCGGCACCTGCGGGAGGCGCTCGCGCGTCACATAACGCGAATCCGCCATCAAATATGATGATTCGAATCGAAACTGCTTGTAACGCTTCTCGAGATCCAATTCGATGCCACGAACGGTGGCCGATGCTGCATTGCGGCGCTGGCGAACGATGGCGGTAGGGCTGAATGAGAGTGTGACATTGGTGATGAGGTCGCCAATCTCTTTATAGAAGCCCCCCGCCCGTGCGTTGAATAATTCGCCCCGGTAGTCAAACCCCGTTTCGACCGCCCATAGCTTCTCAGGGCGGAGGTCCGCGTTGGCTTGTGTCGTTGCATTTCCGGCGCGGAACTCGCGGTAGAGTTCGTTGAGAGTTGGCGCCCGAAAACTTCTGTAGGCGCTGGCGCGCCAACGAACTGGACCGTAGCCATACGCCAACCCTGCCGAGGGCTGGTAGAAGTTCCCCGCCCTGCCAGCGAATTGTCCACGAGAGCCAAAGAAAGTCTGAAGTTTGCCGAACTTCGCGTCGCCTTGTCCGAAAATGCCTGTTTGATTCTGAGTGCCTCCTCCGATGCGTAATCCGGTTGGCGCCACGGTTTCGATGCTGGTGCCTTCTACACGTTGCAGGTCAGCACCGGCCGTCCAATTGATTCGTCCGGGCTTGCCCTTCAGGTAGCCTCCACCGCCGGTTGCCTCCGAAGGGATGCTCTGAAAGCTGGTAAGACGTTCGGAGTTCCGGTCCGCAGCGAGGGAGCTGAAAGATTGGTGGTACTGCTGGCGGGTATGGTAACCAATCAAACCCAAACTGGCGACTCCGAAATCGCGGGAATAGTTCGCCCCAAGAGTGCCGAGGCTGGTGGAGTTGGTTTGCAGTGGAGTGCCGTTGGCACGCTCTTCAGCAAGGATGTCCAGCTTGAGGCTTATCCGTTGGACGGCAGTCGAATAGTCCATCTTGTACGCGCCCGCAACAAAGCGGACTCCGGCAGGAGTATCGATCCGGCCGGCGCGTTCCTTGGGAACAATCAAATAGCCATCTGTATCGAAGGCGCGGAAGAAGCCGCTGAACCCGAACTTGCCGAGCACATGCGAGAAACCGGCGCTCGGCTGCAGCGTGGCCCGATTGCCGCCTTCCATGCCTAAAGAGAGGCGAAAGGGTTCGGCCGGGCGGGTGAACAGAGCCACGCTACCGGACATGGTGCGGTCGCCGAACAGGCTTGTGGTGGCGCCGCGCGTTACCTCAACCCGGTCTACTTCTTCAGACGGAACGCGAGTCCAGTAGATCCAGCCGCCGAACGGATCATTGAGCGGAACCCCGTCCCAGAGCACAAGCGTGCGGCTTGCGCCGGTAGATCCAAGGCCGCGCAAACTCACACCCTGCGTAGTTGGGTTGGCGACCAGGCTGGAATTGCGTCGAAACAGTGAAAACCCTGGAACCAATCGCAAGCGGTCATCCAGATTGACGCCTGGCGCCTTGGCGATATCGAGCTTGTCGAGTGTTGAAATTGACGCAGGACTTTCCTGTTCGATGCGCTCGAACACGGTTACGCTAGTTCGGATTGGGGGTATTTTTTCCTGTTGCTGAAACGAAAGTAGCAAGGGGAGGAGGCTTAAAGTTAAGGACATCAAATCTTAGAACAGTATATGCTTCGATGCCCAAATCAGTTTCATCGTGCGGATGATGGCCCATCAATCGAATCGCTCGAAATGAGAAAAGTATTCGAATTCCGGACCAAAGTTCCCAGTGGGGAAGGCTTGATCAGCGCCAATAGGCTCAACACGTCGTATGCCCCGCGGCGATCCACAACTGCAATCGATTGCGAGTAGAGATCGAAGCGAAATGGGATGCCGCTGTGCTGCAACTCCCAAACGATAAAAGCCGCCAGGCTAACGGTTCGTTCGAAATCTGGCGCATGATCCTCCAGCCCAAGATGCAGAAAGTCTTCCGCCGTGGAAGTCGTTTCCTTGACGATCCACGAGCCGCCCCTGGAACTCTTGCCCCAGGCGATTCGACGCCAGTCATCGCCTGATCTATATTCACGCAGGTGACTAAATTCCGCCTCGGCGGATGCCGACAACATAGCGGCGCGTTGTTGGATTTGAGAAAGCACATTTCGAAAGCCCGCTTCCTCCCGAATGGACGGATAGAGCGCCTGCCCGACACGCACCGCAACTCGCGTGCGGCGGATGCTGAACCCAAAAGGAAAGCGAGTGGACAACTCGACGACAACAGGCTCGGGAACACCCCGCTTACCCCAAACCACCTCAACCGGCACCAAGGCTTGGCCTTTGGTTTCTACGATCGGAATAAAAAACCGGCGACCCACCGGCGCAACGAGTTCCAGCGCAAAACTCGAGAGCCAGCTCTTGCTGTTTTCAATGATCAAGGAGCAGGCGGCGGGCTCGCCCGCCATGGCGTGCTGCGGCAAATCGAGGCGAACCTCGAGACCGGCCAGCATCAAGCGATTCACGAAACTCGAAATCAGTATTGAGGCCAGCAGCAAGCTGAACAGGAGAAAGAACACGTTCTGCGTGGTAGTAAATGCAAGCACGCCGCTTGTAAAAAGCAGTACGAGTATCATTGCCCCCAGCGGAGTGACTTTGTGGCGAATGCCTTCGCGCCAGCGCTGTTGGAGGCGTTGGATCCATGTGATGTTCGAGCGCGGCGGCTTCAAACCACGATCATACATCGGCCCTCGAACGCGGTATGCTCAATATTCTTCAAATGGCTGCCTCAGAACT
>Ga0163144_10001599_pt1 | contig 53010 bp, 58 predicted proteins | sample OliLak19BULKMAT1_FD_123175 | JGI IMG/M metagenome (GOLD analysis project Ga0163144, IMG submission 123175) | Freshwater microbial mat bacterial communities from Lake Vanda, McMurdo Dry Valleys, Antarctica - Oligotrophic Lake LV.19.BULKMAT1 | ecosystem: Environmental > Aquatic > Freshwater >... | reverse complement strand
CGGGCGCACCGATAACGGGCGAACCAGGCCCGGGCGAGCCGGTGACGGGCGAACCAGGCCCGGGCGAACCGGTGACGGGCGAACCGGGCCCGGGCGAACCGGTGACGGGCGAACCGGGCCCGGGCGAACCGGTGACGGGCAGGGCCGATTGAGTGTCACCGGTGGGCGTGACCGGCTCGGGTCCGGCAGTCGGCATCGCCCCGGGCAGCGCAGCGGCCACGGGCACGGCCGGCGGCCCAGGTTGATCGGGCACGAGCACCAGCGGCGACGGCACTGCTGCGGTCGCCACGGCGTCGACGAGCGGCGCGTCCTCGGGATGGGTCGGGTCGTCGGCAGGGGTGCTCGGGTCCGTCGCGGCAGCTGTGTCACCGAGCGCGACACCCAGGGCCGCCTCGAAGGCCGCGCCCGGGCTCCCGGAGTGTGACGAGGATCGGGCGGCTGCAGCATTCGTCGTGGGGGGGGTGGGCGCGAGCTTGCCGGCAGTGGTGCTCGTGGCGGGCGTCACCGGATGCCTCCAGGCAGCTTCGAGAGGATCGAGGCGACGTAGGCCGTCGTCTCGTCATAGGCCGGGATGCCACCCGCGGCGCGCACCGCGCCGGGGCCGGCGTTGTAGGCGGCGAGCGCCAACGGCAGCGAACCGAAGTCGTCGAGCTGCCGGCGCAGGTAGCGGCCCGCCCCGTCGACGGCCTGCACCGGGTCCCGAGGGTTGATCCCGAGATCGTCGGCGGTGCCGGGCATGAACTGCATGAGGCCGATGGCGCCTGCCGGGCTGATCGCATCGGCGTCGAAGCCCGACTCCTGGGCGGCCATCGCCGACAGCACCCCCGCGGGCAGGGTGTACCGCTGCTCGGTCGCGGCGAACAGCGACCCGTAAGGCACTGCGTGGGCGCCGGCGCCGACCGGCTCAGCCGGGCTGCCGCCCGTGATCCGGCGGATGGTGTCGGGCGGGGCGCTTCGGATGTCACCGATGCGCACCACGTCGCCGGTCTTGGGGGCGTGCAGCATCCTGCCCTCGCCGACGTAGATCCCGATGTGGTTCGGCGAGCCGCGCCACACCAGCAGATCGCCCGGTCGTGCCTGCCCGAGGCTCGGCACCGGTGTCCCGGCGCCCGCCTGGTCGGCGACCACCCGGGGCACCTCGATGCCGAGGTCGGCGAAGACCCGCTGGACCAGGCCGGAGCAGTCGAGCCCGGTCGCCGGATCGGTGCCGCCCCAGCGATAGGGCACGCCGAGGTACCGGGTCGCGGCCGTGACGACGTCGGAGCCGGCGGGCGCGCCGGAGCGCGCCCATCCGGCGGCGCTGAGGGCCGCAGCGAATCGGGTGCCCGACAGTGAGGTGCCGCTCGACGCGTCCGCGCTCGCCGCGCCGGTGGCTCCGGTCGAGCCGATGAGGTCGACGGGAGCGGTGCGGGTGGCGATACCCAACCTGGCCTCGATGTCGGTGATGCGCGACTGGATCGCCGCCAGGCCGCTCATCGGGCCACGCTCGTCAGGAGGGCGTCGCGATCAGCCGATGACCCGAGCCGCTGCGCGCGGGCGTACCTGGCCAGCGCCAGTTCGTCGATGGCGTTCTGTTCGACCCGGGCGCGGGCGGCCGCATGCGCGGCCGCGAGCCGTTCGACCAGCTTCTCGATGACGCGCTCGGAGCGCCGGTCGGCCTGGTATCGGGTGGCGGCGGCGGCCTCGGTCGCCTGCGCGTCGGTGACCGCGAGCATCGCCGAGGAGACCGCCGCGGACAGGCCGGCCCGGCGCGCCGCGGCGGCGGCGAAATCGCCTTCCGACAGATCGGTGGCAGCCAGCCAGTCCCGGCTGCGCTCGAGTGCCGCCTCTCGCTCGCGCCGCTTCGCCCGGGCCGCCGACAGGTCTGACTTTGCGGCCTCGGAGCGGGCGTGGCGCAGCGTGAGCAGGGTGGCCAGGCCTGGCCTCGGCGTCGTGTCGCGACTCATGTCACGCCTCCGGCACCGCCGGCGCGGGCCTCGCGCGCGATCTCGAGGATGTGGTTCCAGGTCTCCTCGTACGGCGCGATCTCGGCGATCGGCTGCCGGCACACGGCGTCGAGGCGGGGCATCAGCCGCAGCGCGGCGTCGACGTCGGGGTTGCTGCCGGGCACGTAGGCGCCGACCTCGATGAGGTCCTTGACGTCGCGGTGAGCGGCGAGCAGCCGGCGCAGCACGGTCACCGCGCTGCGCTGCTCGGGCGTCGTCACCCGAGCGGCGACGCGCGAGACCGATTCCAGCACGTCGACGCTGGGGAAGCGGCCCGCGGTGGCGATCCGGCGGTCCAGCACGATGTGACCGTCGAGGATCGCCCGCGCGGCGTCCGCGATCGGCTCGTTGTGGTCGTCCCCCTCGACCAGGACCGTGTAGACGCCGGTTATCGAGCCCCGCTCGCGAGGGCCCGCCCGTTCCAGCAACCGCGGCAGCAGCGCGAAGGTCGACGGCGGGTAGCCACGGGTGGCGGGCGGCTCCCCCGCGGACAGGCCGACCTCCCGCTGCGCCATGGCTACCCGGGTCAGGCTGTCCAACAGCAGCAGCACGTCCGCTCCGTCGTCGGCCAGGGATTCGGCGATCCGGGTGGCGGTGAATGCGGCCCGCAGCCGCATCAGCGGGGTGGCGTCGGAGGTGGCCACGACGACCACGCTGCGGGCGAGGCCCTCGGGGCCCAGGTCGTCCTCGATGAACTCCCGGACCTCCCGGCCGCGCTCACCGACCAGCGCCAGCACGGTGGCCTGTGCCCGGCTGCCCCTCGTGATCATGGACAGCAGGCTGGACTTGCCGACCCCGGAACCGGCGAAGACGCCGATCCGCTGGCCGAGACCGATGGTCGTGAAGGCGTCGATGACCCGAACCCCCAGCGGCATCGGGGCGGCGACGCGGCGACGACGCAACGGGTGGGGGGCGGCGCCGTCCAGCGGCGCCCTCGGCGCGCCGTGCAGTGGCGGCCCGTCGTCCAGCGGGGTGCCGTCGGCGTCGAGCACCCGGCCCAGCAGCGACCACCCGACGGGCACCGTCGCCACCTGGCCGGTGGCCCGGGCGCGGGCGCCCACGACGAGGCCCGCAGTACCGGCCAGCGGCATGCAACGCAGCACACCACTCTCGGCGGCGACGACCTCGGCTTCGCGGGGACCGTGGGGGGTCTGCAGGGCGAGCAGTTCGCCGACCGCGGCGCCGACGCCAGCCACCTCGACGGTGAGGCCGACGACGGAGACGACGGTGCCTTCGACCAGCGGCGCGCAGGCGCCCCTGTGACGCTCCAGGCGGGAGCGGACCGATGAGGAGATGTCGCTGCCCAGATCCAGGGCGAGGCCGGCGGTCATGAGCCGATCGCCTCGCGGACCCGGTGCAGGGTCTGGCGCAGCCGGGCGTCGACCCATCGGTCGCCGCTGACGGCGGTGGCATCGCCGGGTTCGAGGCCCGGGTCGGCGACGATCTCGACACCGCCGGCCGCCGCGCCCAGGTCGAGTGCGGCCACGTCGGCCGGGTGCAGCCGGATGCTGACCCGGTGCCCGGCAGCCGCCCGGTCGCCCACCCCCGACATGGCCCGGCGCAGCGCGGCGGCTGCCCGCAGGCCCGGGTCGCTGAGTTCGGCGCCGATGACGCCCTCGGCCAGCGTGACGACTTCGTCGATCACCACGTCGGTCAGGGTGGCCATCAGTCCGTCGGACAGGTCACCGAGCCGGGCAGCGGCCCGCTCCAGGGCCTGGGTGGCTCTGGTGGTGGCCGCCAGTCGATCCGCCGCAGCGAGTCGTTCCCGTTCGCGCAGTTCGCCTGCTGCGAGGGCGGCCTGCTGCGTGGCCTGCCGCAGACCTTCGGCGTACCCGGCAGCGAAACCGGCTGCGCGTGCGCCGGCTGCTGGTTCATGGGTGTCGCCGATGGCGGGCCGTACCAGCAGCTGGGGCATGTCCATGGCGGTGACCACGATCGGATCGCGGGACTCAGGCGACGAGCTCATCGTCTCCCCCTCGGGCGATGACGATCTGGCCGCTCTCTTCCAGCGACCTGATGGCCTGGACCACCTTGGCCTGCGACTCCTCGACGACCGACATCCGGACCGGGCCCAGCATCTCGATCTCCTCGACGAGGTTCTGCGCAGCACGCTCGGACAGGTTGGCCAGCACCTTCTGCCGGACGTCGCCACGGACACCCTTGAGGGCGTTGGCGAGATCCGCGGTGTCGACCTGGCGCAGCACGAGCTGCACCGCGCGGTCCTCCAGGCCGGTGATGTCCTCGAAGACGAACAACTGGCTGCGGACCTCTTCGGCCAGTGGCTTGTCAGCGGTGTCGAGGCCTTCGAGGATCTGCCGCTCGGTCGAGCGGTCGGCCTTGTTGATGATCTCCACGACCGTACTGACCCCGCCGACGGCGGCGTCGTTGTTGGCCTGCAGCACGGTCGACGTGCGGCCGTACAGTGCGGCCTCGACCTTGCGGACCACGTCCGGATCCAGCCGGCCCATCCGGGCGATCCGCAGCGCGATATCGACCTGGGCGTCCTTGTCCAGCCCCGACATGATCAGCGAGGACTGCTCCGGACGCAGGTGGGCCAGCACGACCGCGATCGTCTGCGGATGCTCGCCGGTCAGCACCGACAGGATCTGCTGCGGGTCGGCCTGATGCAGGAACTGGAAGGGCATGTCGACGCTGGCCTCGGCTACCCGGTCCAGCACCTTGCCGGCGCGGTCCTTGCCCAGCGAGCCCTCCAACAGGGCCTGGGCGTAGCCGAGCCCGCCGATGGTCATGCGCTTGTCGCCGGCGGCCATCGCGTGGAACTCGTCGATGACATCACTGGCGATGTCCATCGGGACCGAGCGCATCCGGACGATCTCCGCGGTCAACTCCTCCAGTTCGGGACCGTCCAGGCGCGAGACGATCGCTCCGGCGCGCTCGCGGCCCAGCTGGACGAGCAGGATGGCGGCCTTCTGCAGCCCTGACAGGTGCGCGGTCCGCTTGTAGGCCGGTGCGGCGGAAGCCGCGACGTCGAGTGCGGTCCCGGGCTCGGTGGTAGCGACGGTCATCGTCAGCTCCTCCGGTCCGCGAGCCACGTCCGCAGCAGTTCCGCGACCTCGTCGGGTTGGCGCTGCACGAGGTCGGAGACCTCCGCGGCCCGGGCGGCGGTCTCGACGGCGGCCCGCTGCTTGCCGGCGTCGACCTTGCTCGCGGACAGCGCGGCGTCCAGGGCTGCCATCTCGCGGGCGTGTTCCAGCGCGGCGGCGCGGCCACCGTCGTCGAGGGCGCTGATGTCCAGCACGTCGACGGTGGGCTTGCGCCGACGTGCCGCGAACAGGCTGACCACGATGACGACGACGACCAGCAGCGCCAGCCCCCCGGTCCGGATCAGGCTCTGCGTCGCCGAGGAGGCCTGAGCCTGCTTGGCCGCTGCCAGCTCGTCGGCGACGGCCGTGGCAGTCGAGGTGTCGAAGGCCATCCGGGTCACCGAGATCGTGTCGCCGCGCTGGGTGTCCAGACCGGCGGCTGCGGTCACGCTCTCGCGCAGTTGCACGAGGTCGACGCCGCCCGCGGTCTGCTCGTCGACGACGACGCTGACCGACAGCCGCTGCACGGTGCCGGGCGCCGTCACCGTGCGCTCGGTTACCTTGCCGACCGCATTGTTGGCCGTTCGGGTCTCCTTGCGGTAGGTGTTCTCACCGCCGGTGCCCGTGCCGTTGGGCACCGAGATGTTGTCCGGGCCGAGGACGCCGCCGACTGCGGCGCCGGTGCCGGTGTAGTCCTCGACGGTGGTCTGCTCGTTGAGCGGCGGCACGGTGTCGTCGGTGACGAAACGCTCGGTGGTCGCCTCGGTCGCATCGAAGGTGAGGTCGGCGGCCACCGAGGCGACGGCGTGGCCGGGCCCCAGGATGGTGTCGAGCAGCCGCTGCAGGTCACCGGTCATGGCGGCCTCGTAGCTCGCGGTGGCCTCCATCTGGTCGCCGCCGCCGGTCTCGGCCATGCCGGGCGCGGACAGCAGCGTGCCGCTGCCGTCGACCACGGTGACCGCGTCGGCGGGCAGCGCCTCGACGCTGGAGGAGACCATGTGGACGATGGAGCGGACCTGATCGGTGGACAGGTCCTCGCCGGCGGTCGTGTCGACCAGCACGCTCGCGGTCGGGGTCTGCTGCTCGTCGAGGAAGACGTCCTTGGCGGGGATGGCGAGGTGGACCACGGCCGTGTCGACGCCGTCGATGGCCTCGATGGTGGTGGCCAGTTCGCCCTCCATCGCCCGCTGGTAGGCGATCTGTTGCTGGAACTGCGAGGTCGTCACACCCTGCTGGTCCAGCAGGGAGTACCCGGACTGTGAGGAGTCGGGCAGCCCGGCGGCGGACATCGCGATGCGCTGGTCGTATACCTGGTCGCGCGGCACCAGGATTGTGGCCCCGCCGTCGGTGAGCTCGTAGCCGACACCGGCCGCGTCGAGCTGCTCGACGATGGCGGCCGCGTCGGTGCCGGAAAGGTTGGAGTACAGCGGTGTCAGCGCCGGCTTGGACACGTACTGGCTGACCAGCACGGCACCACCGATCAACCCGACCGCGAGCATCGTGGTGATGACCTTCTGCGGGGTGGAGAAGCCGTTCCACGTCTGGGCCGCCTGAGCGGTCAGTGCCGCGCCGCGGCCGCCGGGGTCACTCATGCGTCGCTTGGTCGCGGCCATCAGATCTGCATCCGCATGATCTCGGTGAAGGCTTCAACGGCCTTGTTGCGGATCGTGACGCTCAGCTGGGTGGCGAGGCTGGCCTCGGTCGCCGCGATCGTGTACTGCGTCGGGTCGCTGAGCTGCCCGGCGGCCGCCTGGACGGCGAGGGTGTCGGACTTGGCGTTCAGCGCCTGCAGGTTGCTCAGCGATCCGGCGAGCGCCGAGGCGAAGCCGCCGCCGGCGCTCGTGGTGACGGCAGCGCCGGCCGGACCCGCCAGCGAGGTGGCCCCCGCGGCGCCGAGCCCGAGAGGTGCGGCGGCGGTGGGCACCGAGATGCCACCGACCCCGCTCATCGCGCCGATGGCCTCCACGCTCATGAGTTGCGACCGAGGTTGACTGCAGCGGTGTAGGCGTCACGAGCCCGGTCGACGACCGACAGGTTGGCCTGGTAGCCACGCTGCGCCATGATCAGCTGCGTCATCTGGCTGCTCAGGTCGATGTCTGGCATCCGCACGTAACCCTCGCCGTCGGCCAGCGGGTGGTCCGGGCTGTAGACCATGCGACCCTCGGCCGAGCCCAGCGCGATGCCCCCGACCTGTGCGCCGCCGGTGCCCTGGCCGTAGTCGACCGCTTGGGCGATGACGTATCGGGCCTGGAAGGCGTCCTGCGAGGTCGCCCGGACGGTGTTCATGTTGGAGATGTTGTCGCTGACCGCGTCCAGCCATTTGCGGTAGACGGTGACACCGCTGGAGGCGACACCGAGCACGGAGAACATGGACATGGGCCTGCCTCTCAGCCGGGAGGGGTGCGGGTCGGGTGCGATACGGGCGTGGTGCCCGCGGGGTCGGCGGTCAACCCGAGGTCCGCATCGAGGCGCGGAGCAGGCTGAAGCGGTCGTCGACTGCCCGCAGCATCAGCTGGTAGCGAAGCCCGGTGTCGATGCTGGTCAGGGTCTCCCGATCGAGGTTGACGTTGTTGCCGTCGATCCGGGTCGGCTCCAGCGACCGGAGCATCTCGAAGCCGGCGCTCCCCCGGGAGCCGGACGCGGCGGCCTGCGCCAGGGCGTCCTCGAACTGCACCCGGTTGGCGAGGAAGCCCGGGGTCGCGATGTTGGCGATGTTGTCCGCGGTGGCCTTGGACCGCGCGCTCAAGGCCGTGATGGCCGAGCGCAGGCTCGCGCCGGTGACCGAGGGCGAAGACGCCGGGGAACCGCCGACAGCGGTGATCCCGCTCAGGGCGGACGGCACAGGTGAGGTGGGCACGATCACGGGACCTTCGCGTTCGAGCTCGACGGGGTCGTCGAGCGGGAGGCCGATCCGTGGCCGGGGCTGAGCAGTCCTTGCTCCCCAGATGTGTCGGTCACCCGAGCGGGTGACTGAAGGACCGAACGGGTGACGTCAGGTGAACTGGTCGACGAAACGCGGCCGGGCGGGTGGCTCGGCGACGGCGTCGAGCAGGTCGAGGTGACGGCGCACCAGTGCCAGCGCGGCGCGCAGCTCGTCGATGAGCTCGGCCTGGCGCTGTGCCAGTGCCATGGCGCGCACCACCGTGGCGCCCGCAACGGCACGGGGCAGCGATGCCAGCGAGGGCAGCGCCGCCAACGCCGCCGACGAGACCGATGGCGCCGATGGCGCCGGGAACTCGTGATCGCCCACCGCGGTGACCAGTTCAGCCTCGGCGCCGGCGATCGCGGCCTCGAACGCGTCGAGGGTGTCCACCCAGGCGTCCGCGCTGCGCCTGGCCGTAGGCCCGCTCATGTCGAGGCGAGTGCGATGGTGGACGCTTCTCGCCAGGCGTCGCGCAGCGGCTCCATCAGGCGGCGGCACGTCGCCGTCCGCTCGGCGTCACCGTGGACATTGGCCCGCACCAGCTCACCCAGCACGTAGGCATAGAGCGAGGCGAGGCCCGGGGCGCCTTCCCAGGCGGCGATGTCCAGGGTGGCGAGCAATTCGTTGATGATGTCCTGCGCGTGGATGAGGTTGGCGTTGGCGGTCTCCCGGACACCCGCTCGCTGCGCGTCCTCTGCCCGCACCAGGTCCATCACCAGCCGGTCGTAGAGCATCACCAGCAGCGCGGCGGGCCCGGCTGTGGCGATCTGGTCGGTGAGGAACGTCGAGCGGGCGGCGGCGGCGCGGCCGCCGTGGATGGCACCGGGGATCATGTCCGCCTCATCCGTTGTTGGCATTGAGAGAGCTGAGTTGGCCGCTCAGCCAGCTCTGCTGCGACTGGAGTTTGGACAGCGCGACCTCCAGCGAGGCGAACTGGCGCTCCAGCGTCGCCTTGCGCGTGGTGAGCCGGATGTTCCAGCTGTCGATCTGCGCCTGCAGGTCGGTCTTGCTCGAGTTGCGGCCCTCGATCGCCGACGTGATCGACCCGGTGGCGCCGGTGGCGCCGCCGACGATGGCCGATATCCGCTGCGCCAGGCCGGTCCCGGTCGCGGGTGCCACCAAGGCGCGAGCGGCCAGCGGGTCGGCGGCGTAGCCGGCCAGGAATGTCGCCTTGTCGAAGGTGATCTGTCCGGTTCTGCTGGTCTGCAGCCCGTAGGTGGCCGCCGATGTGGCCCCGACGGCGCCGGAGATCCCCTGCAGCAGCGCTCCGGTCAACGCCCGGACAGAGGAGTCGCTGGCCAGCGACCCTCGCGGTGTCGCGGTGTCCTTGACGGTCTTGGCCGCGATGTCGGTCAGCGCAGCGTTCATCGCATCGACCAGCTTCTGGATCTTGTCGGCGATGGCGCCCGGGTCCTGCGCGACGGTCACCGTGGAGGAGCCGGTCGCCTTGAGCGTCAGCGTCACGCCGGTCACGGCGTCGCTGATGGTGTTGGATCCGGACGCGGCCGGAATGCCGTTGATGGTGTAGGCGGCGTCCACCGCGGCAGCAGCGGTGAGCGGCACGCCCAAGCCCGTGACCGATTGCGGGGCGGCGGCGGTGCCGGCCTCGGTGGACAGCACCTGCAGCCGGTACTGATCGGCACCGACCTTGACGGCGATCGCCTTGACACCGGTGCCGACCGTGCCGTTGATCGCCGAGATGACGTCGCGCAGCGTGCCGGAGCTCGGCGAGATCGACACCGGCGATCCGTTGGCCTTGGTGACGACGATGGGGAAGCCGGTGAAGACCGGATTGTCCAGGCCGTACGCGGCGTCGGTGGTCCAGGTGGCGGCCCTGGCCAGCGTGGTGACGTTGACGTCCAGGGCGCCGGTGGCCGCGTCGGGCCCGGCGGTCGCGGCGACCGTGGTGCCGCTGACTGTCACCGAGCGGGTCGACCAGGCGGCGTCGCCCGTCAACGCGGTGGCGGCGGTGCCGACGGCCTGCATCCGGGTCGAGACCGATTGGTAGTCGTTGATGGTGCTGGTCTGGGCACTCAACTGCCTCTGCAGCCGCGCCTGAGGCTGCTGCTCCAGCTGCATCAACTGCGTGATGATCGATGTGGTGTCGAGCCCGCTGGCGAGCCCGTCGATCGCGAATGTGCTCACGAGAACCTCCTACTGGGTCGTCGACCGTTGGTGATGTCGGATGTGTGGGGGTGGCCGGGGGCGGCGGATGGTCCGCCGCCCCCGGCCACGTTTAGTGCTGTGGGCTGCAGCCAGTGCTCAGCCGCGCAGCAGCTGCAGGACGCCCTGCGGGACCTGGTTGGCCTGCGCCAGCATCGCCGTGCCGGCCTGCTGCAGGATCTGCCACTTGCTGAAGTTGGTCATCTCCATGGCCATATCGGTGTCACGGATGCGCGACTCCGACGCCGACAGGTTCTCGGTCGCCACGTTGAGGTTGTTGATGGTGTGGTCGAAGCGGTTCTGGATGGCACCCAGGTTGGCGCGCTGGGTCGACACCGTCTGAATGGCGCTGTCGAGCAGGGTGATCGCACCCGTTGCGCCCGATGGGGCGCTGTAGTTCACCGCGGCGGCTGCGAGCTCGTCGGTCGCGGAGCCGGTTGCCGCGGCGGGGATGGCGCCGGTGATGGTCAGAGTGACCGTGGCGACAGCGGCGTTGACGTTGGCCGCACCGAACACACCGTCCAGTGCACCGTTGAGGGTGGCCAGGTTGGTCGTGCCCGCGCCGGCGGTGGCGGTCAGGTCGAAGGTCAGCGACCCCAGGTCCAAGCTCTTGCCACCGATGGAGATGGTGCCCTTGACGGTCGACCACGCGTCACCGTTGACCAGTGACGTGGCATTGGTCAACGCCACGTTGCCGGCGGTGCCGACGATCGGGTTGGTGTAGACGGCGGCCAGGCCGGTCGCGCCGGTGACATCGACACCGGCGACGCCCAGGCCCGTGGAGTTGAGGCCGACGCCTGCGGTGCTGATCCCGACGCTGATCGTCTCGCCGACGTTCGCACCCACCTGGAAGGAGGAGCTGTAGCTACCGTCGAGCAGCTTCTTGCCGTTGAACTGCGTGGTCGAGGCGATCCGGTCCAGCTCGGACTTGAGCTGCACCACCTCGGCCTGGATGTTGCCCAAGGCGCTGGCGTTGAGGCTGCCGCTGTTGGCGCCCTGCACGGACAGGTCACGCATCCGCTGCAGGATCGAGTGGGTCTCCGTCAGGGCGCCTTCAGCGGTCTGCACGACGCTGATGCCGTCCTGGGCGTTGCGGCTGCCCTGCTTGAGGCCACCGATCTGCGAGCGCAGACCCTCGGAGATCGAGAGCCCGGCGGCGTCGTCAGCGGCACGGTTGATCCGGAAGCCGCTGGACAGCTTCTCCAGCGACTTGGCCTGCTGGTCATTGGTGACGGACAGGTTGCGGTAGGCGTTGAACGCCGCGGTGTTCTGGTTGATACGCACGGGGTGTCCTCCATGATCGGATGAGGTTCGACGAGGCCGTCCGTGGCCTCCTCAGTGATCCCTATCGGCTGCCGGTGACCGGAACTGAGCGGGTGGTGACGCGGCGTGGCCAGATCACCCGTTCGGGCCGGGCTCGGCGTCCAGTGCCCGGACCCCGGCGTCCAGCCGTCCCCGCAGGTCCGACGCTGACCTTGCCGCCGATACATAGGCCTCCCGGCGGCGATGCGCGATCCCGTCACTGCGCCGACGCTGCTTCGGCACGTCGGGGGCCAGGGCCTCGCGGAGCAGGCCGAGCGCCTCTGCCCTGACCTGCGACACCCGTGACTCGGTGACCCCCAGCTCGGCAGCCAGCTCGCTCATCGGCCGCTCCTGCAGGTCGTAGCCGACGACCACCCGGCGCAGCCGCTCCGGAAGCACATGGACCGCGGCGAGCAGCGAGCCGATCCGCTCGGCGTGCAGCACGCGCTCCTCCGGCGTCGGCCCGCCGGCGACCAGCGTCTCGGCCATGACGTCGCTGTGCGTCGTGGCGCCCTGCAGGGACAGCACTGTGCCGCGGCGGGCGTCCTCGCGGATGCGGGCCACGTCGGTCACCCTGATCCCCATGGCGTTCGCCAGCTCGTGATCGGTCGGCGGCCGGCCGAGGGCGGCACCGAGCCGATCGGTCTCCTCGGCCACCTGGCGGTCCCGACGCCGCGCCCCTCGGCTGGCCCAGTCGGTGGCCCGCAGCTCATCGATCATGGCGCCGCGGATCCGCAACCGGGCGTACTGAGCGAACGGCACCCGCGTCTGCGGGTCGTAGGCGCGCGCGGCCTGCACCAGCGCGACGACCCCGGCCCCCGCGAGGTCCTCCCGGCTGACGTGCAGCGGCAGCCGCATCGCGAGCTCCGTCACAAGGTGACCCACCACGGGCAGATGGGCGGTGACGACATCCTCCAGCGAACTCACCCTGAAGCCATCGGTAGCCCGCCCGGCGGTCTTGACACTGCGCCGTCCGGGTGACCCGACAGCGCAGTGCTAGCGCATCGTGACGGAGTCCTCATCCGACAGCCCGTTCCGCCGATAGGTGATGCGTCGCCGAGTGCCGACGACACGTCACCAGGAGGGCGCCACCGTGGGTTTTGCCGAGCTGTCCAACGTACTGTGGCGCGAGCGCGAGCTGCTGGAGATCCTGCTGTTCAAGCTGGAGGAGGAGCAGCTGGTGCTGGCCACCGGCCGCAACCGCTGGCTGGCGCACGCCACCCGCGAGGTCGAGTTCGTGCTGGAGCAGATCCGTGACGCCGAACTGCTGCGGGGGGTGGAGCTGCAGCACGTCAACGCGCTGCTGGGCACCTCCGGTGACCTGCCACTGTCGACGCTGGCGGAGTTGGCCCCACCACCGTGGAACGACCTGTTCCGCACCCACCGGCAGGCCTTCCTGACCCTGACCAACGAGATCACCACTCTGGCCGACGCCAACCGGGACCTGCTCACCGCAGGTGTCCGATCGGTGGCCGAGGCGCTGGTCGACGTCGGCGGATCCGCGGGCACCTACAACTCATCCGGGCGCGCGCCCACCGTCGGCCAAGCCGGCGGCAGGCTGCTGGACCTGGCGTTCTGAGGACATCATGAGCAGCTTCGCAAGCCTCAACACCGCCCTGTCGGGCCTGGTGGCACAGCGCTATGGCCTGGACATCGCCGGCCAGAACATCGCCAACGTCAACACGCCCGGCTACTCCCGGCAACGGGTCGAGCTGCAGTCCATCAACCCGTCGGCCGCGCCGCAGCTGTCCTCGACCTGGGACGGGCCTGGCGCTGGCGTCGACGTGGTCGACGTCGCCCGGCTCACCGACGCCTTCGTCAACGCCCGCGCGCGGGCCGAGGGTGAGTCGGCGGCGCGCCTGAAGGTGGCCGACGACGTCTGGACCCGGATCGACGGCCTGCTGGCCGAGCCGACCGACGAGGGGCTGACGCATCAGGTCTCACAGTTCTTCAGCGCCTGGTCGGACGTGACCAACCGGCCCGACGACGATGCCGCCCGTACCGCCGTGGTGCAGTCGGGGGTGACCGTGACCGACCGGCTGTTGCGCATGGGTGAGGACCTGGCGAACCAGTACACCCAGCGGTACGAGGACATGGGCGCCGTCGTCATCGACATCAACGCGACGTCGACCGCGATCGCCGACCTCAACCGGACCATCCAGCAGTCGACGTCCGCGGGGCTGAGCGTCAACGAGCTCAAAGACCGGCGTGATGTCCTGGTGGACAAGCTCGTCGCCCTGACCGGCGCCACGGTCCGCGACGCCGGCGACAGCACCGTCGACGTCTTCGTCAACGGGATGGCGGCCGTGCGCGGCGTCACCGCCGACACGCTGTCGATCGCCCCGACCAGCGCGGCATCACTGGCAGCCGTCCGATTGCCCGGTGGCACGGTGTCCTTCCAGTGGGGCGGTGGCATTCCCGCCAGCATCCCCGGCGGGACGATCTCCGGCACCGTCGAGGCGCTGACCGTCACGCTGCCGTCGGTGGCCGTCCGGCTCGACGCCGTCGCACTGGACATGGCCACACAGGTCAACGCCATCCACAGCACCGGTAAGGGGCTCGACGGGGTGAGCGGGCGGGCCTTTTTCACCGGCACCACGACGGCCACCCTCACGGTCGCTGTCACCGCGCAGCAGGTGGCAGCCGCCGCCTACAACCCGCTGCTGCCGGCCGACCAGCCGCTGGACGGCTCGATCGCCGACCTCATCGCGCAGCTCGGCGAGGCCCGCACCGGGCCCGCGTCCACCTGGCGCAGCGCCGTCACCGACTTCGGTGCCTCGGCACAGTCAGCCGGTCGCCGGGCGTCACTGCAAGCCGTCGCCGTCACCGAGGCGAACGCCGCCCGGGCGGGTGTGTCCGGGGTCGACACTGACGAGGAGCTCACCCGCATGATCTCGTTTCAGCGCGCCTACGAGGCGTCCGCGCGGGTGCTGACGTCGATCGACCAGGCCCTCGACGTCCTCATCAATCGCACCGGTCTGGTCGGGAGGTAATCGTGCGTATCACGTCGAACAGCATCGCGGCGAAGTCCTACACCAACCTGCAGGCGTCGCTGGCCCGCTCGGAGCGGCTGCAGGAGCAGTTGTCCAGCGGCAAACAGCTCAGCGGGCCGGCCGATGCGCCGGGCCAGGCAGCCAGCGCGCTGCAGCTGCGCAACTCACTGAAGGTGAGCGAGCAGTACGTCCGCAACGCCGACGACGGCCTGGCCTGGCTGGGTGCCGCCGACACGGCATTGCAGTCGGTCTCGACCCAGCTGCGCCGGGTACGCGAGCTGGCAGTGCGCGGGGCCTCCACGGGGTCCAACAACGCGCTGTCCAACGCCGCGATGGCCACCGAGGTGCAGCAGATCCGTGACGGCCTGCTGGACACCGCGAACACGACGTACCTCGGCCGGCCCATCTTCGGTGGCACCGTCACCGGGTCGCTGGCCTTCCAGGAGAATTCCCCGCTGCCGGTGACCTACGTCGGCGACGCCGGCACCGTGCAGCGGCGAATCGGCCCCAATGCCCAGGTCCGCGCCGACGTCTCCGGTACCGCCGCCTTCGGGACCCCGCCCGCCAGCGTCTTCGACGTGCTCAACACCCTGGTCAACAACCTGCTGACCAACCCCACGGCCGTCGGGACGGACATCGCCGCGATCGACACCCGGATCGACGCCGTGCTGGCCTCGCTGTCCGACGTCGGGTCCCGGGTCAACCGGACGGAGTCGTTGCGCCAGATCAGCAGTGATCAGGCGTTGGCACTGCAGTCGAGCCTGTCCGAGTTGGAGGACATCGACTTGCCCGGCACGATCGTGGCGCTGAAACTGCAGGAGACCGCCTACCAGGCTGCGCTCAGTGCAACCGCGCGGGTCATCCAACCGTCGTTGTTGGATTGGCTTCGGTGAGCCGCATCGTCATGACACGGCCCACCGTTCCCGCACCACGGACCGCCGCCCAACCCGACGAGGAGACCATGACCGCCATCGCCGAGTCACCGACCGGGGTCCTCGACATCCCCCAGATCTCCTTCGTCCGGCCGCTGCCCGGGCTGGGCGAGGCCCGGCGGTTCGCGCTGATGGGGATCGACGACGCCGGAGTGCTGTACTCGCTGCAGTGCCTGGACTCCCCCGACATCCGGCTCGTGGTTGCGGCGCCGGCGGCGTTCTTCCCCGACTACTCACCGGAGATCGACGAGCAGGCGGTCTGCGACCTGGGACTGTCGACCGCCGAGGACGCCCTGCTGCTGGTCGTGCTGACCGTGGCCGACAGCCTCCAGGCCTCGACCGCCAACCTGTTGGCCCCGATCGTCATCCATCGCGACACGCGGGCCGCCGCCCAGGTGGTACTCGCGAACTCCGACCTGCCGCTGCGGGCCCCGCTCGCCGCCTGAGGTCAGCTGACGGCACTGTCCTGCCGACCAGATGTCACAGCGGCAACGGTCGGGTGGCCCAGAACGCGACCGCGGCTGCCGCTGCCGCGTTGAGCGAGTCAACCCCGGCGTGCATCCCGATCGCCACCGTCAGGTCGGCCGCGGCCAGGGTGGCCGCCGCCAGGCCGTCTCCCTCGGTGCCGAGCACCCAGCACAGTCGATCCGGCGGTCGGGCGGCCACATCGGCAAGATCGACCGCTCCGGGGCGCACGCTCAGCGCCGCGATGGTGAACCCCAGGTCTCGCAGCACCGTCATGCCGGCCGGCCAGGGCTCGACCCGGGTCCAGCCGATCGTGAAGACCGATCCCATCGACACCCGCACGCTGCGGCGGTAGAGCGGGTCAGCGCACGAGGGGGTGACCAGGACCGCCTCGACACCCAGCGCCGCTGCCGAGCGGAAGACCGCACCGACGTTGGTGTGGTCGACGAGATCCTCCAGTACGACCACGCGGCGGGCGCCGGCCACGACGTCGGCGACTACTCGCGGCTGCGGCCGGTGCATCGCCGCGAGGGCGCCGCGATGCAGGTGGAAGCCGGTGATGGCCTGCAGGATGGGCTCGTGAGCGACGTACACCGGGGCGGCCATCTGCTCCGCGGCGGCCAGGATGTCGCCGATGTCCGGCAGCCATCGCGGCGCGACGAGCACCGAGCGAAGCCGGTGTCCCGCCGCCAGCGCGCGCTGGATCACCAGCGTGCTCTCGGCCATGAACAGGCCCTCGGCCGGTTCGCGGATCCGGCGCAGCGCCACATCGGTCAGCGAGGTGTAGTCAGTCAGCCGCGGATCGTCCGCGTCGGTGATCGGCACCGTCATCTGCTGATCAGGATGGCGATCGCCACGATGCCCACGACGACGATGATCCCCCGCAGCACCACGGCCGGCAGCCGCCTGCCGAAGCGCGCCCCCAGCACGCCACCCAGCAGCGCACCCGGCGCGAGGATGGCCACCAGCGACCAGCTGACCTGTGACGGTGCGGCCACCACGAACACCACCGTGGCCAGCCCGTTGACGATCGTGGCGAGGGCGTTCTTCAGCGCGTTGATGCGCTGCAGCGTCTCGGTCAACCCGAGGTCCAGGACGCCGATCAGCAGCACGCCCTGCGCGGCGCCGAAGTAGCCGCCGTACACCCCGGCGCCGAACACCCCGCCCGCCAGCGCCACGCCCGCGGCACGTGACGGCGCCCGGTCCGCCTCGGCACGCTTCTCCGCCCAGGCGTTCAGCCGCGGCCCGACCAGCACGAGGACGACGGCCAGCGCCACGAGCGCAGGCACGACTGCCGCGAACACCTCACCTGGCAGCTGCAGCAGCAGCAGCGCTCCCAGCAGGCCACCAGCGGCGCTGAACCCCGCGAGGCGGGCGAGGCGGCGCCACTGCCCGGTCAGCTCCCGGCGGTAGCCCCAGGTGCCGGTGATCGACCCGACCACCAGGCCGACGTTGTTGGTGATGTTGGCAGATACCGGCGGCAGCCCCACTGCCAGCAGCACCGGGAATGTCAACAGGGTGCCGCTGCCCACGAGGGTGTTGATGGCACCGGCGCCGACTGCCGCGAGCAGCACCAGCAGCAGCACCGGCCACCGTCCGTCCGCGAGCAGGCCTGCCACGGTGACATCTCCCCCGTGGACATCTGCTGCGATCAGATCTGCTGCGCTCACGGCGCGAGGGACCCGCGAGCGGCCTCCTGCGACACGACGTCGTCCAAGTCATGGCGGTTGCCCAGGCCCGCCAGCGCACGCGACATCCGCGGATTGTCGCGCAGCGCCGGGGCGTTGCGCGCCAGGTAGGCCCAATAGCCCGCCGTGAAGGGGCACGCGTCCTCGCCCAGACGGACCTTGGGGTTGTAGCGGCAGCCCCCGCAGTAGTCGCTCATGCGGTCGATGTAGGCCCCGCCGGCCACATACGGCTTGGTCGCCAGCAGGCCGCCGTCGGCGTGCATCGCCATCCCGATCACATTGGCGGTCATCACCCACTCGTAGCCGTCGACGAAGCGGGTGTGGAACCAGTCGGTGACCCTGGCCGGGTCGTAGCCTCGTTGGGCGGCCCAGTTGCTCAGCACCATGAGCCGCGGGATGTGATGGGTCCAGCCCTCCTCGCGCACCCCGGCCAGCACGTCGGACAGGCACCGCGCCTGCACCTCGCGCCCCGCGTCCAACTCCTCGAACCAGGCCGGCAGCGGCTGCGTCATGTCCAGGGCGTTGCGGTCGCGGTAGGACTCCCCGGCGTACCAGTACATGTGCCAGATGTAATCCCGCCAGCCCACGACCTGCCGAATGAAGCCCTCCACACTCGCCAGCGGAGCGCGCCCGCCGCGGTAGGCGGCTTCGGCCTCGCGGACCACCTCCAACGGGTCCAGCAGGCCGAGGTTGAGCGGCACCGACAGCAGCGAGTGGGCCAGCCACCGGTCTTCGGCGAGCATCGCATCCTCGTACGGCCCGAACTGCGCCAGCCGCCCAGTGACGAACCGGTCGAGCGCCGCGACGGCCTCCTCCCGGGTCACCGCGAACCGGCGGGGACCGTCCTCGCCGACGAACCGCACGCCTGTCGTCACCAGCCGCTCCAGATCGCGGCGCACCTCGGCGTCGATCTCGTCCTCCTCGGGCCACCACGGCTCCGCCAGCTCCTCGGCGTCGGCCAGGCGCGTCACGCCCGCGGGTGGTGGTCGCCGGTTGTCGGCGTCGAAGTTCCAGGAGCCCCCGGCAGGCAGGCCGTCGGGTTCGAGCAGGAGGCCATGGCGGCGCCGCTGGCCGCGGTAGAAGTCCTCCATCAGCAGCCGGCGCCCACCGCGCGAGTCGGCCCAACGGGCGAACTCCTGCGGGGTGGCGACGAAGCCGCGCTCGGGCAGCACGTCCACCGCGCCCTTCGGTACCCCGTCCACCTCACCCGCTGCCAGCCGGCGCACGAATCTGCGGGCAGCGAACGAGGTGGGGTCGCGCACCAGCAGCGGCCGGCCCGGGCTCGGTGCGAACTCCGTCAGCGCTGCGGAGTAACTCTCGGCGCGCACCAGCCGGACCCGGTGAGGCTCGGCCGCGGCCCGGTGCCGCAGCGCCGACAGGATCAGGTGCGCCTTGCGACGGTGATAGGTGCGCCGCCGGAAGTTGGCCGTCGCCTCGACGAGTAGAACCCGCTCGACGTCGTCATCTACGAAGTGCGGACCCAACTGGTCGGCGAAGCACCACTGCGTGCGCTCGGTGGCCGCGCTCACCCGGCCTGACCGGGGCCGCCGGTCTGCTCCGGCGCCTGCAGCGGCGGCTCCGGTCGGCCGGCGCGCTGCGCCCCGTGGGCGTACCTTTCGGCACCGGCGGCTTCAGCGCGGGCCCGGCTCAGCGCCTCGGCGGGGTCCTCCAGCGACATCGCCTCCAGCCGGGTGCCGAGCGTCTGCTCGGTGGGTTCGCCGAGGTAGCCACCGGTGTCCTCGGCCCGGCCACCCAGCGCCCGGGCGATGCCGGACAGGGCGTCGGTCATCTCACTCGGCACGATCCACAGCTTGCTGCTCGTCCCGTTGGCGATCTTGGGCAGCATCTGCAGGTACTGGTAGGCGAGCAGCTTGTCGTCGGGGTTTCCGCGGTGGATCGCCTCGAAGACCTGCTGGATCGCCCTCGCCTCGCCCTGCGCGGTGAGGATGGCCGCCTGGGCGCCACCCTCGGCCCGCAGGATCGACGACTGCTTGTCGCCCTCGGCGGTGAGGATGGCGGACTGCTTGACACCCTCGGCGGTGAGGATGGCGGCGCGACGGTCCCGCTCGGCGCGCATCTGCTTCTCCATCGAGTCCTGCACGCTGTGCGGCGGGTCGATCGCCTTGAGCTCGACGCGGTTGACCCGGATCCCCCACTTGCCGGTCGCCTCGTCCAGCACGCCGCGCAGTTGGGCGTTGATCTGGTCACGGCTGGTCAGCGTCTGTTCCAGGTCGAGAGAGCCGATGACGTTGCGCAGCGTGGTGACCGTCAGCTGCTCGATGCCCTGGATGAAGTTGGCGATCTCGTAGGTGGCGGCCTTGGGGTCGTTGACCTGGAAGTAGATGACGGTGTCGATGCTGACCACGAGGTTGTCCGAGGTGATGACCGGCTGCGGCGGGAAGCTGACGACCTGCTCGCGCAGGTCGACGGTCGCGCGCGGCCGGTCGATGTACGGCACCAGGACATGCAGCCCGGCGCTGAGCGTGCGTGAGTAGCGGCCCAGCCGCTCGACGATGACGGCGGTCGCCTGGTTGACGATGCGGACGGCCCGCACCACCGTGACCGCCGCCAGCAGGATGAGCAGGATCAACACGACGGTGAACAGGATGTTGCCGACGTCCATGACGTTCTCCTTGGGCTGGGGGCTTGTCGTTACGCCGGGTGGCGGGGCAGGTCGGTGGACAGACCCGGGCGGAAGGGGCCGATCACCGCGGTCGCGCCGTCGATACGGATCACGGTGACGTCGGTGCCCGCCGGGTAGACCACGCCAGGATCGCCCGAGACCGCGGACCACGTCTCCCCGCCCAGCTTGACCTGGCCCGAGCGGTTCGTCACGTCCACGACGGCGATCGCAGGCCGCCCCACCAGGGCATCGGCGTTGGTCACCGACCTCGGAGTCGACCGCTCGATCCAGCGCTTCAGCGCCGGCCGGATGAGCACCAGACCCAGCAGGCTGACGATCACGAAAGACAGCGCCTGCCCGGTGAAGTCCAACCCGAAGAACGCGGCACCCGAACCCGCGAGCGCCCCGAGGACGAGCATCGAGAACACGAAGTCGAAGCTGGCCAGCTCGACCAGTCCCAGGATGAGCGCCACGGCCAACCAGATCAGCCACTGCGATTCACGCAGGAACTCGCTCATCCGCCCCCTCCACTTCTACTCTGCCCGGGCCGTCCATCGCTGTGCGGAATGCTCCACGATCAGTGAGACCCCGAACGTCTCGCCCAGAGCCTCACTTGTCAAGGTCAGGGGCAGCGGACCCGAGGCGACCACGGCACCGGCCCGCAGCAGCAGCACGTGGGTGAAGCCGGCCGGGATCTCCTCCAGGTGATGGGTGACCATGACGATCGCCGGCCCGGAGGTCATGGTCGCCAGCAACCCCAACCGGCGCACGACGTCCTCCCGGGTGCCGAGGTCGAGCCCGGCGGCGGGCTCGTCGAGCAGCACCAGCTCCGGATTGCTCATCAGCGACCTCGCGACCAGCACCCGCCTGCGCTCGCCCTCGCTGAGGCTGCCGTACGGCCGATTGCCCAGCCCGGCGACCCCGAGCCCGGCCAGCAGTGAGTCGGCCCTGGCGACGTCCGGGTCGTCGTAATCCTCTCGCCACCGGCCGACCCGGCCGTAGGCGGCGGTGATGATCACGTTCCGTGCGGTCTCCGTCGGCGGCAGGTCATCGCCGACGGAGATGCTGGCCAGCCCGATGCGCTGCTTCAGCTCGCTGACGTCGGTGTGGCCCAGCCGTTCGCCGAGCAGCCTGACCTGGCCTCTGGTGGGATGCAGGGCGGCGGCCGCCACCTTCAGCAGGGTCGTCTTCCCGGCGCCGTTGGGGCCGATGACCACCCACCGCTCGCTGTCGCGGACCGTCCAGTCGACCTTGTCCAGGAGCGCGAAGCCGTCCCGGACCACGCTGACCCCCCTCATTGCGACGACGACGTCACTCATGCGGGAACTCATGGCGATCAACCAATGCGGTCACCCATGACGCGCAGGCTAGTGCCCGCGCCTACCCTGCGCAGATGAGCCTGCCCCGCTCAGCGGTCCTCGCGGCATGGACCGGTGCCGTCATCGCCGGCCGAGCCGACGTCGCCGACGCGGTGGCCGCCGTCGCCGGTGACGGCGAGCACGACGTGGTGCGAGCGGAGGTCGACGAGACCCTGCTCGCGGCCACCGGCCTGACGCTGCCGGATCCGGCGTACCTCTCGGACCTGCTGGTGCTGCTGCGCGCGGCCGCCGAGACCGCGCCGCCCACGGTGCGGGTCGCGATGCCCGCGCCCGGGGACGCCCTCGGCCTGCCCCGGGCCACCGGCCTGCTCGGCTGGGCCTGCGACGCCGGCGAGGCGGTGATCATCGAGCGCATCGCGATCGGCCCGCAGCCATGGGGCATGGCGCTGGTCCCGGAGGTGACCGAGTTCGGCAGCGAGCTGGAACCCGGGGTCTCGGTGTCGTGGCAGGTCTGGACGACCGAGGGCGAGGCGTCCGGGGCACGGCCCTACGACGCGCCCGGATCGGTTGCCGAGGCCGATCTCGGGTTGCGCACGGCGCTGCACGACGTGACGCGGACGCTGGAGCGACTCGAGGTGGCCGCCTGGCGACCTCCTGATGAGGACGCGCTCGCAGCCATCACGGCCGCCGGGCAGCTGCCGCCGTTGCCGAGCACGCTGGCCGGTCGCTCCCGAGCCATGCTCGCCTCCGCCGCACAGGTGCTGGCCATCGTCGCCGCGGCTGCCGCCGAGCCCGGTGGGGCCGTGACGGGCCACCAGATCGGCCGCCGCGCGCAGGAGTTGACCGGTGCCGCCCGCGCCGCGCGCCGAGCCATCGAGGCCGCCGTCAATTTCCCCGCCTGACGCGGTGTACGGCATCGCCGGCCGCCCGCCCGCCGCCCAGCACCAGGGTGCTCGGGCTGGCGACCGACTCCTCATCGTCAGGCGACGGAGCGGTAGACCTCGATGGTGGCGCGGGCGACGGCTGGCCACGCGAAGAACTCCGCCACGCGGCGCCGGCCGGCCTCACCGAACGCGCGGGCGCGGGCGGGGTCGCCCACCGCCTCGGTCAGCGCGGCGGTCAGGTCGCTGACGTAGCGGTCCGCGTCCACCGGCGTACCGCTACCGTCGTCCAGCTGCTCGATCGGCACCAGCCACCCCGTCTCGCCTGGCACGACGACCTCGGGGATGCCACCGGTGGCCGTCCCGACCACCGCGGCACCGCAGGCCATCGCCTCGAGGTTGACGATGCCGAGCGGCTCGTAGATCGACGGACAGACGAAGACCGTCGCCTGGGACAGGAACTGCCGCAGCTCGTCTCGGGGCAGCATCGCGTCGATCCACACCACCGGAGCCGAGCGGACCTCGCGCAACCGGTCGACCAGCGCCACCACCTCCGCGGCGATCTCGGGGGTGTCGGGCGCCCCCGCCAGCAGCACCAGCTGCACGTCGGGGGGTAGGTCGGCCGCGGCACGCAGCAGGTAGGGCAGCCCCTTCTGGCGCGTGATCCGGCCGACGAAGACCACGCTGCGGGCCTCAGGGTCAACTCCGTTGGCCTTGACCACGTTTGTGGTGTCGCTCGGCGTCCACCGGGCGGTGTCGATCCCGTTGTGGATCACATGGACTGCGGCCGGGTCGAGGAAGGGGTAGCAGCGCAGAATGTCCGTGCGCATGGCGGAGCTCACCGCGATGACTGCCGCCGCCCCCCGATAGGCGGACTCCTCCGCCCACGACGAGAGCCGGTAACCACCGCCGAGCTGCTCGGCTTTCCATGGTCGCAGCGGTTCCAGGCTGTGCGCGGTCAGCACGTGGGGCCGCCCGGTCAGCAGGCCCGCGACATGCCCGGCGAGGTTGGCGTACCAGGTGTGCGAGTGGATGACATCAGGGACGTCCGCGGCCGCCGCGATCTCCGCGACGATCGACAGGTCGACGCCCAGCGTGCGAAGCGCCGGATTCGCCGAGGCCAGGGCGGCGGGCTCGCCGTAACCGACAGCAGCGACCCCCTGCGGGCCGCCCGCGGCGTCGGTACCGAACGCCCGCACCGAGACGTCGACCCCGGCCGCGTGCAGCGCCCGGCTCAGCTCGGTGACGTGCACGCCCCCGCCGCCGTAGACAGCGGGCGGCCATTCCCGGGTGATCAGCTCACATCTCACAAGTGCCGACGGTAACCCTGCCCAGTAGGGTCGAGCCATGTCGCAGCGGACCACAGGTGATCACGTTCTCGCGATCGTCCTGGCCGGGGGGGAGGGCAAGCGGCTCATGCCGCTGACAGCTGACCGGGCGAAACCGGCGGTCCCGTTCGGGGGGAACTATCGCCTCATCGATTTCGCCCTGTCGAACGTGATCAACTCGGGTTACCGCAAGGTCGTGGTGCTGACCCAGTACAAGTCTCACTCCCTGGACAGGCACATCTCCCAGACCTGGCGGATGAACACGGTGTTCGGCAACTACGTCGCGACCGTCCCCGCCCAGCAACGGGTGGGCAAGCGGTGGTATCTGGGCAGTGCGGACGCGATCTTCCAGAGCCTCAACCTGGTACACGACGAGAAGCCCGACTACATCGTCGTCGTCGGTGCCGACCACGTGTACCGGATGGACTTCTCGCAGATGCTGCAGGCGCACATCGAGGCCGGCGTCGGCTGCACGGTCGCCGCCATCCGGCAGCCGCTGCTGCAGGCCGACCAGTTCGGCGTGATCGAGATCGCCGCCGCACGGCCCGACCGGATCGGGCGCTGGCGGGAGAAGCCGAAGGATGCCATCGGACTGCCGGACAGCCCTGACGAGGTGCTGGCCAGCATGGGCAACTACGTCTTCACCACCGATGCGCTGATCGAGGCGGTGACCCGCGATTCCGACGACGACGACTCCTCCCACGACATGGGCGGCGACATCGTGCCGTCGTTCGTCGCTCGCGACGACTGCGGCGTCTACGACTTCATCCGCAACGACGTCCCCGGCTCCACCGACCGCGACCGCGACTACTGGCGCGACGTCGGGACCTTGGACGCCTTCTTCGAGTCGCACATGGACCTGATCTCGGTGCATCCCGTGTTCAACCTCTACAACTACGACTGGCCGATCATCACCGCCCCGTCGTTCTACCCTCCCGTGAAGTTCGTTCATGGCTGGCACGGCCGGATCGGTCACGCCGTCAACTCGATCATCTCCCCGGGCACCGTGGTCTCCGGCGCGCTGGTCGAGAACTCGGTCCTCAGCCCCAACGTCTACGTTCACTCCTGGGCCACCGTCACCGACAGTGTCCTGATGGACAAGGTCGTGGTCGACCGGCACGCGGTGGTGCGCCGCGCCATCGTGGACAAGGAATGCTTCATCGGTGAGGGCGTTCGGGTAGGCATGGACGCCGCGGCCGACCGTGCGCGCGGCCTGAGCGTCACCGAGTCAGGCATCACCGTCATTCCCAAGGGCACACACCTGGAGATCTGAGCCATGAGCGAAGCAGCACGTGACACACCAGCCACCGCCACCGATCCCCGGCCCGTCCGGATCGGGTTGCAACTGCAGCCGCAGCACGCCGACTACGACGAGATCCGCCGTACCGTCGACGCCGGCGAGGCGGCCGGCGTCGACGTCATCTTCAACTGGGACCACTTCTTCCCGCTCTACGGCGAGCCCGACGGCAAGCACTTCGAGTGCTGGACGGTGCTCGGCGCCTGGGCGGAGCAGACGTCGCGGGTCGAGATCGGCGCCCTGGTCACCTGCAACTCCTACCGCAACCCCGAATTGCTGGCCGACATGGCCCGCACCGTGGACCACATCAGCGGCGGCCGGCTGATCCTCGGCATCGGCGCCGGCTGGTTCCAGCGCGACTACGACACCTATGGGTACGAGTTCGGCACGGCCGGGTCCCGGCTGGCCGACCTGGCGCAGGCGTTGCCCCGCATCGAGTCGCGCTGGGCGCAGCTCAACCCGGCACCGCTGCGCGACATCCCCGTGCTCATCGGCGGCGGCGGCGAGCAGAAGACGTTGCGCTACACCGCACGGCACGCCCACATCTGGCACGGCTTCGGTGACGCCGACACCATCGGGCGCAAGCACGCCGTGCTGGACAAGTGGTGCGCCGAGATCGGCCGCGACCCGTTGGAGATCGAGCGCTCGGCGGGTGTGGACGGCAAGCCCGAGGACGTCGGCGAGCGGCTGCATGCCTTGGGCACTCGGCTGTTCACCATCGGGGTGGGCGGGCCGGAGTACGACCTCACCGGGGTGAACCGATGGGTGCAGTGGGCCCGACGCCGTAACGGCGCCTGAGCGCTCGGGCGGTGCCCGGGGAGGAGATGGCGCAGGCGCCGACGCTGGTGATCATGGTGGCGGGCGATGACCGGCCGGGGTTGACGACTCGGTTGTTCGACACTCTCGCGATGCCGGGCGTTGAGGTGCTGGACGCCGAGCAGGTGCTGGTCAGGGGACACCTCACGCTGGGTGTGCTGGTGTCTGTCGACGGCACCGGCACTGTTGCCGTCACCGCCGCCGTGGCGGCGTTCGCGCAGCGGCACGGGCTGTCCTGCAAGGTGGTGCCCGGCACCGGCGACGCCACGACCCAGCGCGGCGGGGAGTTGCACGTCGCGGTGCTCGGCCGCCCGCTGCTGCCGGGTGCGGTGTCAGCGGTGACGGCCAAGCTCGCCGAGCAGGGTGCGAACATCGACCGGATCCGCCGGTTGTCGGCCGACCCGGTCACCACGATCGAGCTCGACGTGTCCGGCGTCACCGACCTGCGGCAACTGCGTCGCGACCTGACGGCGACAGCCACCGAGCAGGGCATCGACGTCGCGGTGTCCCCGGCGGGCCTGGCGCGGCACGGCCGCCGCCTCGTCGTGCTCGACGTCGACTCGACGCTGATCCGAGACGAGGTCATCGAGCTGCTCGCCGAGCGGGCGGGCGCCAGGGAGCGGGTGGCCGCGATCACCGAGCGCGCGATGCGGGGCGAGCTGGACTTCGCAGCGTCCCTGCACGAGCGCGTCGCCACCCTGGCGGGCTTGCCCGAGGGCGTGTTCGACGACGTCAGGGCCGCGGTCCGGTTCACCCCCGGCGCGCAGACCATGACCCGGACCATGCAGCGCCTCGGGTACACGCTGGCCCTGGTCAGCGGTGGCTTCCATCAGGTCATCGATCCGCTGGCCACCGGCCTGGGTATCCGTCACGTGCTGGCCAATCGGCTGGAGGTCCGCGACGGTCGACTGACCGGACGGGTCAGCGGACCCGTCGTCGACCGGCAGGCCAAGGCCGATGCGTTGCGGCGCTTCGCTGCCGAGGAGAACCTGCCGATGTCGCGCACCGTCGCGATCGGCGACGGCGCGAACGACCTCGACATGCTGGCAGCCGCGGGGCTCGGCATCGCCTTCAACGCCAAACCCGTCGTCGCGGCACAGGCCGACGCAGCGGTGACGCTGCCCTACCTGGATTCCGTGCTCTTCCTGCTCGGCCTCACCCGTGAGGAGATCGCGGAAGCGGACGAACTCCGCTGAAGGTGAGCGCTGTGAGATCACCGCAGCAGGTCAGCGACGCGGCTGCAGCACGGCCACCAGGGCGCCCGTCTCGATCTCGGTCCACGGCTGATCGATGTCGAGGACCGCGGCCGTGCTGGTGCGCATCCCGTCGGCGACGGCGTCGACGGCATCGGGATCACTGCCCCGTCCCGCGAGATCGCGGGCCAGCGCCGACATCGACGGCTCGTGGCCGCAGACGAGCACGATGGTCTCGGGCCCCGCCACCGATCGGAGGACCTCGCGGATGTCGAGCGCGGCGGCCTCGTACAACGAGCGGTCCTCGACGACCCGCACCCGCTCCCGCAGGCTGGCGTCCCACACCGAGGCCAGCTCGGCCCAGGTCTGGCGGGTCCGCGTCGACGTCGACCACAGCGCCAGGTCCGGCACCAGGCCCGCTGCCGCGAGCTGAGTGCCGAGGGTGCGGGCGTCGGCCACGCCGCCGGCCGTCAGCGCCCGTTCGTGGTCGGTCGTCGACTTTGGCCGCGCCGCCTTGGAGTGCCGCACCAGTACCAGCCGCCGCCCCGCGGCACTCATGCGCCCACCGCGTGGACCCCGCCGTCGACATGGACGATCTCACCGGTCGTCGCCGGGAACCAGCCGGACAGCAGCGCGCAGCAGGCCTGCGCGGTGGGTGTCGGGTCACTGATGTCCCAGCCCAGCGGGGCGCGCTCGGGCCAGGTCTCCTCGAACGTGGTGAAGCCTGGGATCGCGTTGGCCGCCGTGGTCCGCAGCGGACCGGCGGCGACCAGGTTCACTCGGATGCCGTCCGGGCCGAGGTCGCGGGCCAGGTAGCGGGCGGTCGACTCGAAGGCGGCCTTGGCCACACCCATCCAGTCGTAGACCGGCCACGCCACCGTGGCGTCGAAGGTCAGGCCCACCACCGAAGCGCCGCGACCAAGCAGCGGCCGGGCGGCCATGGCCAGCGACTTCAGCGAGAAGGCCGAGACGTGCAACGCGGTGGCGACGTCCTCCCAGGGGGTGCTAAGGAAGCCGCCGCCCAGGGCGGATGCCGGGGCGTACCCGATGGAGTGCAGCACGCCGTCGAGGCCGTCGACGTGTTCGCGGCACCGCTCGGCCAGGGCATCGAGGTCGGCGGTGGAGGTGACGTCCAGCTCGACGACGGGCGGCGGGTCGGGCAGCCGCCGGGCAATGGTCTGGGTGATCTTCATCGTCCGGCCGAACGAGGTGAGCACGACCTGCGCCCCCTCCTGCTGCGCGATGCGCGCCACGTGGAAAGCGATGGAGGTGTCCTTCAGCACCCCCGTCACCAGGATGCGTGATCCGTCGAGCAAGCCCATCTCGTCCTCCGTCTGTTCGTGGTGACCTCAGTGACCCATGCCCAGGCCACCATCGACCGGGATGACGGCACCGGTGATGTACCCGGCCGAATCACCGGCCAGGAATGTCACGGTGGCTGCGACGTCCTCCACCGCCCCGAACCGACCGGCCGGCACGGCCGCCAGGTATTCCGTGCGACGCGAATCGTCCAGGGCCGCTGTCATGTCGGTCTCGATGAAGCCGGGCGCAACGACATTGACCGTGATGCCGCGGGCTCCCAGTTCACGCGAGAGCGAGCGAGCCAGGCCGACCAACCCGGCCTTGCTGGCCGCGTAGTTGCTCTGCCCGGCCGTGCCGTACAGCCCGACCACCGACCCGATGAGGATGATGCGGCCCCACCGACGTCTGATCATCGGCGTGCCGGCCCGCCGGACACAGCGCCAGGCCCCGGTGAGGTTCGTGTCGACGACTGCGGCGAAATCTTCCTCGGACATCCGCATCATCAGCTGGTCACGGTTCACGCCCGCGTTGGCGACGAGGACCTCGACTGGACCATTGGCCGCCTCGGCCGCGCTGAACGCCTCGGCGACACTGGCGGCGTCGGTGATGTCGCAGGTGACAGGCGTCACGTCCGCGGCCAGCGACGCCGGCAACGCTGCGGACCGCGTCGCGGCCGTGACGGTGAAGCCGGACTCCACCAGCCGCTCGGCGATGCCCAGGCCGATCCCGCGATTGGCCCCGGTGACGAAGGCGTGCCGACCCATTGCCCAGACGCTAGCCCATGACGAGGAGCCGGAACCGGGTGCGTACCGTTGGGGTGATGCCTCACGCGACGAACGACCTCCCCCCCGTGCAGCGGATCACCACGGCACGGCGCTCGCACTCGGCCGACATGTCGATGCGGATGCGCAACTACGCCATCTCCATGGGCATCCGGACCGTCTGCGTCGTCTGCGTCGTCGTCGTCGACCACTGGTCCCGCTGGCTGTTCGCAGCCGGCGCGGTGTTCCTACCCTATGTCGCGGTGCTGCTGGCCAACGCGGGCCGGGAACGAGGACCGTCGGTCCCGACCAGCCAGATCGACGGGGCGGCCATCCGGGCCCTGCCGGCATCCAAGGAGGACGCGTGACCTCGCTCGACGAGCACGTCGGCGCCACTGACGCCGAGCGGGGCACGGTGTGCAGCGCCAAGGCATGCCGCGCTTCGGCGGTCTGGCTCATCCACTGGCGCAACCCGCGCATCCACGGATTGCAGCGACGCAAGGCCTGGACGGCTTGCGAAGCCCACCAGGAGTCGCTGGCCGAGTTCCTCCGCGTCCGCTCGTTCCTGCTGGACGTCATCCCGCTGCCGTGAGCGGTGCCAGGAGCCGGTTCGCGTGATGCGGGCAGCTTCGGCGCCCGCTCGTGCGTGGCGTGAGCTGCCGCATCAGCCACGCTGGGTCGTCGGATTGGCCGTAGGCCTGGTATTCGCCGCCTGCTGCGTGCTGCTCGCGCAGTGGCAGTGGCACCGCAAGGAGGTTCGGGACCAGCGCAACGCCACGATCACCGCCAACTACGACCTTGGTCCGGCTCCGTTAGCGGCTGTGCTGAGCGCGGGCGGGGTCACACCGGCCGACGAATGGCGACCGGTTACGTTGACCGGGCGTTACGACGCGGCGGCGACGGTGCTCGTCCGCAACCGACCGCAGGGCGGCGCGAACGGCTACCTGGTGAGCGTCCCACTCGTGCTCGAGCGCGCGATCTCGGGCCGCAGCGAGGTGTGGCTGGTCCGCGGGTGGATCCCCGCCGGGCAGGACGCGGCCACGGCGCCAACTCCGCAGCAGCCGCCGGCCGGTCGGGTCGACGTCGTGGCACGGCTACGACCGGCCGAGCCCCGGGACGCCCGGGTGGCCGCACAAGGTCAGGCGTACCGGCTGGACCCGGCGGGGCTCGCGCGCAGCGCCGGGCGCGAGGCAGGGCAGGCGGTCGTGGGTTACGGCCTGGTGAGCGCGGAGGATCCCGTACCGGCCGGCTCCGGGGTGGCCCCGCTCGCGGCGCCCAAGCCGGCGATCGACCCTGGGCCGCACCTGGCCTACACCATTCAGTGGTACCTGTTCGCCGTGGCCGGGCTTGCGATCTGGGGAGTGCTCTATCGCCGCCCCGACGACACCGATGCGGCGCCGACGCCCGCCGCCGTGCGGACCCGCCGGCCGGCAACCGATCGGTGGACCTATTCGCCCGGCGGTGACCAGGCGGCTCCCAAGGGGTGAAACAGCGTCAAGACCCGGTCTTCGCAGTGACCTGTGAGGGACACTGGGTGCATGGATCTGGGTCTTGATGGGCGCGTCTACATCGTCACCGGCGCTAGCCGGGGCCTCGGCTATGCCACCGCGGCAGCCTTGGTCGCCGACGGCGCCCGGGTCGTGATCAACGCACGTGACGAGGCATCGCTGCAACAGGCGGCGCAGACGCTGGGCGGCGGCGACATGGCATTGCCCATCTCTGGTGACCTGGCCGAGAGCGACCTGGGGAGCCGGCTCATCGCCTCGGCTCAGGCCCGGTTCGGTCGCCTGGACGGTGCGGTGATCAGCGTGGGCGGGCCGCCACCGGGTTCGACCATGGACGTCGACGGACAGACCTGGCGCGAGGCCTTCGACAGTGTTTTCTTGGGACCGATGCAGCTGATGACCGCCGTTGCCCGCTCCGCCGGTTTCGAGGGGGCCGCCGTCGTCCTCATCCTGTCCTCCTCGGTCCGTCAGCCGGTGCCCGGGCTCGACGTCTCCAACGGGCTGCGGCCGGGTCTGGCGATGCTCGCCAAGAGCCTGGCCGACGACCTCGGACCCAACGGCGTCCGGATCAACACGCTGCTGCCTGGCCGCATCGAGACCGACCGGGTCCGTGAAGTCGACGGCAGCAGCCCGGATCCGGCGCAGGCGCGCCGCAGCCAGGAGGCGAAGATCCCGCTCGGCCGTTACGGCCAGCCGGAGGAGTTCGGCCGGGTCGCGGCCTTCCTCGTCTCCCCGGCCGCCTCCTATGTCAGCGGAGTGGCGCTCGCCGTAGACGGCGGGGCGATGCGAGCGCTGTGACGCGACGCCGGCACGGGTGCCACCGGGCTTACGACAGCGCGGGGGCGCGCTCCTTCGCTGTGGCGAACTGCGTGAGATAGAGCTCGGCGTACAGGCCTCCCGCGGCGAGCAGCTCCTCGTGCCGCCCGGTCTGCACCACTCGTCCGCCGTCGACGACGACCACCAGGTCGGCGCCCCGGATCGTCGAGAGGCGGTGGGCCACCACGAGCGCCGTGCGCCCGCTGAGGGTGCGCTCCAGGGCTTCCTGCACCCGGGCCTCGGAGTGCGAGTCCAGGTGCGCGGTCGCCTCGTCCAGCAACACGATGCCGGGACTGCGCAGCAGCAATCGGGCGATCGCCACCCGTTGCTTCTCCCCGCCGGAGAGCCGGTGACCGCGGTCACCCACAACGGTGTCCAGGCCGTCGGGCAGGGAGTCGATCACGTCGAGCACGGCGGCGTCGGCCAGCGCACGGCGCATAGCCGCCTCGTCCGCCTCCGGCGCCGCATACGCGAGGTTGGCACGCAGCGTGTCGTGGAACAGGTGCGCGTCCTGTGTCACCACGCCGATCCGTTCCCGCAGCGACTCGAACCCGACCTCTCGGACGTCGACACCGCCCACGAGGACGCGGCCGGCCTGCGGGTCGTAGAGCCGCGCGACCAGCCCGGTGATCGTGGTCTTACCTGCGCCGCTGGGCCCGACGAGCGCCACCAGCGACCCCGGCGCCGCTGTGAAGTCAACGTCGTGCAGCACGTCACCGGCGTTTCGGTCCTCAGTGGTCGCGACGTCCTCCAGCGACGGCAGCGAGATCTCGTTCCGCGTCGGGTAGCCGAACGTGACGTGGTCGAACCTGACCTCCAACGCGCCGCTGGGCAGGGTGCGGCCGTCCCTCGGCTCGACCACCAGCGGCGGCAGGTCGAGGATCTCGAAGACCCGCTCGAAACTGACCAGCGCGGTCATCACGTCGACGCGGATGTTCGACAGTGCCGTGAGCGGTCCGTAGAGCCTGCCGAGCAGGGCGGTCAGGGCCAACAGGGTGCCGACCGTGAGCACGCCGTCGATGGTCAGCAAGCCACCGATGCCGTACGTCAGCGCGGTTGCGGTCGCCGCCAGCAGAGTCAGCGCCACGAGGAACACCCGGTTGATCATGGCGATCCGGACCCCGATGTCGCGGACCCTTCCCGCCCGCGCGGCGTACTCGCGCTGTTCGGTGACCGGCCGGCCCATGAGCTTGACCAGCAGCGCCCCCGCGACGTTGAACCGCTCGGTCATGCGGTTGCCCAACTCGGCATTGAGCGAGAACCCCTCGCGGGTCAGCCCCTGCAGGCGGCCGCCGACCAGTCGGGCGGGAATCAGGAAGAGCGGCACCAGCGCCAGTGACGCCAGCGTCACCTGCCACGACAGGTACAGCATCGCCGCCACGACCCCGACCACCGAGACGAGATTGCTGACCACGCCGGAGAGCACGGCGGTGAACGCCTGCTGGGCACCGATGACGTCGCCGTTGAGCCGGGTCACCAGCGCACCGGTCTGGGCCCTGATGAAGAACGCGATGGGTTGCCGCTGGACGTGCCCGAAGACTTGGGTGCGCAGGTCGTAGATCAGGCCCTCGCCGATGGTGGCGGAGTACCAGCGGGTGAACAGCGTCACCACCGCGTCCAGCGCCGCAACGCCGAGGACCAGCGCTGCCAGCGTGAGCACCAGCCGGCGGTCCCCCGCAGCCACGCCGTCATCGACGAGTCGTTGCAGCAGCAGGGGCGAGACGACCACCAGACCCGCCGATACGACGGTCAGTACCAGGAACACCACGATCCGGCCTCGGTACGGGACTGCGTAGCCGAGTACCCGCCGCCAGGTGGCCGCCCCGACCTTTCGCCGGGTGACGCTGCGGTCGCGTGACAGGCCACGCAACGCCGTGTGTGCGGATTGACTCACACCCCAGTGTCACCGGTCCCGGCCGCCGAGGTGCCGACCGGGGTGACGCCCTCAGCGAACGTCAAGTGGTGGCCTTGCGCCGCGTCGCGCCGCCCCGGCCGCGCAGACTCACCTCCTGCTCGGTGAGAATGCGGTGTACGAACCCGTACGAGCGCCCGGTCTCCTCAGCCAGCGCCCGGATGCTCACCCCGGCCTGGTACTTGGTCGCCAGTTCGGCCGCCAGCTTGTCCCTGTCGGCACCCGTCAACCGGGCGCCCTTCTTGATCCCCGCCATGGTCCCTCCTTTGTCGCGGTAGCGTCATGATCACGGATTGTTGCGCGTTGCGCCAGCCGGCGGCCGTCAGGCGAGAGCGACCAGATCCGCGTACGCCTGCCCCCACAGGTCCTCGTCGCCGTCGGGCAGGAGGACTACCCGTTGCGGATCGAGGGCGTAGACAGCGTCCTCGTCGTGAGTCACGAGAACGACTGCACCGGCATAGCGCCGTAGGGCCCCGAGCACCTCCTGGCGGCTCGCCGGGTCGAGGTTGTTGGTCGGCTCGTCCAGCAGCAGGACATTGGCTCCGGACACGACGAGCGTGGCCAGCGCAAGTCTCGTCTTCTCCCCGCCCGAGAGCACCGAGACCGGCTTGGCCACGTCGTCGCCGGAGAACAGGAAGGAGCCCAGCACCGTGCGCACGCGGGTGTCGTCCAGATCGGGCGCGGCCGAACGCATGTTCTCCAGCACGCTGCGATCGCGATCCAGCGTCTCGTGCTCCTGCGCGTAGTAGCCGATCCGGAGCCCGTGGCCAGGTATCACCTCACCGGAGTCCGGCCGTTCGACCCCGGCAAGCATGCGCAACAGTGTCGTCTTCCCTGCCCCATTGAGTCCGATGACAACGACGCGGCTTCCCCTGTCGATCGCGAGGCTGACGCCGGTGAACACCTCCAGCGAGCCATAGGACTTGCTCAATCCCTCGGCCGTCAGCGGCACCTTGCCGCACGGCCGGGGCTCCGGGAAGCGCAGCGCGGCGACCTTGTCCGAGGACCGGACCGCCTCCAGCCCGGCGAGCAGCCGGTCGGCGCGACGGGCCATGTTCGCCGCGGCGGTGGCCTTGGTGGCAGTGGCCTTCATCTTGTCCGCCTGGGTGTGCAACACCGCGGCCTTCTTCTCGGCGTTCGCCCGCTCGCGCTTGCGGCGCCGCTCGTCGACCTCGCGCTGCTTGCGGTATGCCGACCAGCCCATCGCGTAGACGTCCAGCGTCGAACGGGTGGCATCGAGGTGGGCGACGGTCGTGACGGTCGCCTCCAGCAGTGCCTCGTCATGGCTGATGACGATGAAGCCGCCGGGCCAGGACCGCAGCCGGTCCCGCAACCAGATGATGGAGTCCGCGTCGAGGTGGTTGGTGGGCTCGTCCAGCAGCAGCGTGTCCGCGCCGGAGAACAGGATCCGGGCGAGCTCGACCCGCCGGCGCTGACCGCCGGACAGGGTTCGCAGTGGCTGGCCCAGGATCCGCTCGGGCAGGCCCAGGTTTCCGGCGATCCTCGTCGCCTCGGCGTCGGCCGCCCAGCCGCCCTGGGAGGTGAACTCGGTCTCCGCCGCGGCGTAGCGGCGCAGCGCCCGGTCGGTCTCCTCCTCGGTGGCGCCCATCATGTCGATCTCCGCCTTGCCCATCCGGGTCATGGCCTCGTCGATGCCCCGTGCCGCGAGGATCCGGTCGCGAGCCAGCACGTCGACGTCGCCGGTTCGGGGGTCCTGCGCCAGGTAACCGATCGTGCCGGCGCGCGTGATCGTGCCCGAGGCCGGCGCAGCCTCGCCGGCGATGGTCCTGGTCAGGGTGGTCTTACCGGCGCCGTTGCGCCCGACCAGCCCGACCCGGTCGCCAGGAGCGACCCGCAGGTCGGCACCTGAGAGCAGCAGGCGCGATCCGGCCCACAACTCGACGTCGGACACGACGATCACAGCTCACCCATCCATGCACGATCCCCACGACCCCCCATGAGTTTAGTCCAAGTGTCGCCGATGCCGAGGACACGGCACAGTGAAGGCGTGCGATTCGACAATGACAGCGTCGACACCTCCCGAGTGTCCGATCGGCGGGGCCGACGAGGAGGTACCGCCGCCGTGGCCGGCGGCGGCGTCGGCATCGTGGGCGTGCTGATCTTCCTGGCTCTGCAGTTCCTCGGTGGCGGCGGCGCGATCGACCCGTCGCTGCTCCAGCCCGCGGGGGGCGGACAGGTCGGCCAGCAACCCGGAGAGACCGAACAGGCGCAACTGGCCGAGCGCTGCAACGCCGACGGGGCACTGCAGCAGTACACCGATTGCCGCCTGATCAAGGTCTTCAACATCGCCGACGACGTATGGGCGACCGAGTTCGCGGCCCGCAACCTGGAATACCGCTCCCCCTACCTGGCCTTCTTCTCCGACCAGGTGACGACGGGCGGCTGCGGCGCCGCCTCGGCCCAGGTCGGCCCCTTCTACTGCCCGGGCGACGAGACGATGTACTTCGAGCTGCAGTTCCTGCAGGTACTGCAGGACCAATTCGGTGCGCCCGGACAGTTCGCGCAGGCCTACATCGTCACCCACGAGTTCGGCCACCACCTGCAGACCGTCCTCGGCACCGAGTCCCAGGTGCGGGCGCAGCAGCAGCAGGACCCGGACAACGCCAATCAGTACGCCATCGCTCTGGAACTGCAGGCCGACTGCTATGCCGGGGTTTGGAGCAAGCTCGCGGACGCCAGCGAGGGCGACGGCATCGTGCTGACCGAGGCCGACGTCGACGAGGCGCTGGGAGCGGCCGAGGCAGTGGGCGACGACCGGATCCAGGCGAAGACCTCCGGGCAGGTCAACCCCGAGACCTGGACGCACGGGTCGGCCGAACAGCGTCGCGAGTGGTTCCAGCGAGGGTTGTCCACCGGCGACATGACGCAGTGCGACACGTTCAGCGGATGACCTCGCGCGGGTAACGTGTCGCCTCGTCCCCACCGGTGATCCATCTGGAGGTCGCATGAGTGCCATCAATCCGCCCGCGACGTTGCGGTCAGCAGTGCTGCCCGTGGGACGGCTGATGACCGCGGTCCTGCTGGTCGCAGGCGTCGGTGTCCATGCCGCAGCGGCGCAGTTGGCCGTGCCGCTGCCGTTCACGCCGGTGCCCATCACACTGCAGTCGTTGAGTGTGCTGCTGCTGGCGGCGGCCTACGGTCCGCGGCTGGCGGCGGCGACCTTCGCCTCCTACCTGGGCGTCGGTCTGCTCGGGGCCCCCGTCTTCTCCCTGGGTCGAGGTGGACTCGCCATCTTCTCGACCCCCACGGCCGGGTACCTGCTCGGCATGCTCGCCGCGACGGTGGTCGTCGGGTACCTCGCTCGTCGCAGCTGGGACCGGCACCCGGTGTCCATGGTGGCGGCGATGACCATCGGTACTGCCCTGGTCTACGCGGGTGGCGTGGCGTGGTGGCTGGTGCTGGGGTTCGATCTGACGACTGCATTGAGCCAGGGCGTGTTGCCCTTCCTGCCCGGTGACGCCGTCAAGGTGGCCCTGGCCGCCGGGTTGCTGCCCGGCGCCTGGGCGCTGACCCGCAAACTGCAGGGGTCACAGCCCTAACCGTGGTCAGCAGCCGGTCCGGCGGATCACGCGGGCCCGATCACCAGGGCGGCGATGAACCCGCCGAAACCCACTGCCACGGTCAGCACCGGGCCCGGCGCGATGTGCCGCTCGGTTGTCAGCAGATCGAGGGCCGCTGCTGGACCCTTCGCGCTGCGGAACCCGACCACCGCAGGCAAGCACCCGGTGCGTACCGACTCGACCGCCTCGATGGCGGCCAACGCTCCCGCCGCGGCCATGGCATGACCGGTCGCCCCCTTGCCGGCCGTGACCGGCACCGCGGCCGACCCGAGCGCCAGGGCGAGGCCACGGGCCTCGGCCTCGTCACCGGCGACCGTGCCGGTCGCGTGGGCGATCACCGCGGCGAGATCGGCAGCGACGAGCCCGGCGTCGCGCAGCGCCGCCGCGACGCAGCGGGACACGTACGTGCCGGCGGCGTCGATCGCCGCGGCATGACCCCCGGGATCGCGGGTCGAGGCCGCGCCGAGCACCACCGCCCGGGGCACCGCCCCCCGCTGGTGGGCGTGTCCGGCATCTTCGACGACCAATGCGGCAGCGGCCTCGGCGAGGACCAGACCGTCCCGGTCGCCGTCGAACGGCCTGGCCACGCCGGTGGCGCTGAGCACACCGAGCCGCCGCAGTCCAGCCAGGTTGACCGCCGTGGCGCCCGCCTCGGTGGCTCCTGCCAACGCCACATCGGCGCCCCCGCGCGCCACCAGTCGTGCCGCATCCGAGATGGCGTCGAGGCCCGAGGCGCAGGACGTGGCCACGCCGCGGCACGGGCCCGCCGCTCCCAGGTACCTGGCCACAGCCGCGACAGGTTCCGCCGGCGACAAAGCGAGCACGTCGCGGGGCGTCGGCTCTCGCCCTGCCGCCACGGCGACCGTTGCGCGTTCAGCGGCCCGCAGGCCGGCCAGGCCGACGCCCAGCAGCACGGCCAGCTGATCCGGTCGTTCGGTGACCGTGGGCAGGCCGGCATCGTGCCAGGCCTGGGCCGCAGCGTCGACGGCAGCCCGGCTGACGGTGTCACCGCTGCGGCGGTCGCACCGCAGCGCCTCGGGGTCCAGCATCTGCACCCGGCCGGGTGGCATCGCCGCGCCCCGGGCGGTCCACAGGGCGTCGAGCCCGCTGCCTCGCGCGGTTACCACCCCGGCCCCGGTGACCACGACCCGACGCCCGTCCATGTGCTGACGCTACGGCCGCGATGAGCGGCAACATCGCCCGTGCGGTGCGGCAGGCGTGCCGCGAGTGGCCGCACCGGCCCGCTGTCGTCGAGGTCTCGACCTCACGGGTGACGACGTTCGAGCAGCTGTCCGCGCTGGTGGACCGCCAGGCCCGGGCGCTGCGGGCCGCGCTGGGCGACCCGCAGCCGAATCGGCCTGTCGTCGCCGTCACTGGTACGGCCGAGACGGTCGAGACACTCGCCTCGATCCTCGCCTGCGACCAGGTGGGGGTGGTCGCCCTGGTCCGGCCGGCACCTGGCCGGGCGACCTGGTTTCGGCAGTTGGCGGCTGCCGCACCGGCCGTCGCGCTGGCCTCGGACGGCACCGTGTCACCGCTGCCCGGTGGACCACGTCGAGGTGGAGTGGACCCCGACACCTACCAGGTGGTGGCTACCTCGGGGTCGACCGGAGTGCCCAAGCTGGTGCAGCTGACCGATACCGGAACGCTGCTCGCCACAGCGGTGTACCGGTCGCACGCCCGGATCAGCCCGGGTGAGGCCGTGGCTGTGCCGCAGTCATTGGCCACCGTGGGGGCGCTGCCCTCGGGTGTGCTGCCGGCGATCCTCGACGGCGGGACGGCGGTGCTGACGGCCGGCGGCGGCATCGGGAGCTTTCTGGAGGGCCTCGTCGAGCAGCCGGTCGTCTTCGCCATGGCGGTCACCGGCTGGTGGCAGGCATGCCTGCGCGCCCGGGGGCTACCGCAGGTGCCCGGCCTGCGGCTGTTGGGAGTCGGCGGCTCGGCCTGGCAGCATCTCGTGCCCGGCATCCAGCGCTGGCTGCCGGGTGCCGTGATCCTGGGCAACTACGGACTCAGTGAGACGCACGGGCCCGCGTTGCAGGTGACGTCGGCGCAGACCCGTCGATTCACGTCGGTCACCGGCCGGGCCGTCGGCGGCTTGCAGGTGGCGGTTCGCGATGCCGACGGGTCCGAGGTCCCGGCAGGCAGCAGTGGCGTGCTGTGGCTGCGTGGCGACCTGGTCACCCCCGGCTTCCTGGGCGGCCCGGTCGATGCAGGTCCTGATACGGGCGGCTGGCTGTGCACCGGCGATGTCGCGGTGCTGCTGGAGGATAGCTGGGTGCGGGTGGTGGACCGGGCCGACGACCTGGTCAACGTGGCTGGCCGCAAGGTCTACCCGGCGGAGGTGGAGGCTGCCCTGTTGGGCCTCGCCGGGGTCACCGACTGCGCCGTCGTGAGATCGTCCGGCCCGGCCGAGACCCGCCGCCTCGGCGCCTTCGTCGTGCGTGAAGCCGGGGTTGGGCCTGCCACGGTGGCCGAGGCAGGGGTCCGGCGCCAGGTCATCGCCGCTGTGGGTGACCACGCGGTCCCATCCCTGGTCGAGCTGGTAGACGACCTGCCCCGGACCGGCAACGGCAAGGTCGATCGCCGGGCGCTGCAGGCCCGCCTCGACGCCGCCCTCGCTGCGACGTGACCGCTCCCCCCTTCACGCCATTTGTCCACTAATGGAGCCCGCGGAGTCACCGAGGAGACACTTTTGTCGCCAAATGGCGGAAGCGGGGGGGGCGGCGGTTCAGGGGGTGGTGGTGTTGCGGACGTGGATGCGGATCGCCTGTACCCGCTGGGCGATCTGGCCGAGCGTGACGCGCCGCGGGTCGCCGACCTCGAGCAGGTCCAGCACGTCCAGCGTCACCTTGGCCTGACCCAGCACCTCGCGGCACAGCTCGCGGTCCCCAGCCGGCACCACGGCGGCCACCCCCGTCATCGCCTCGGTATCCCCGACGACCCGTCGCAGCGCGTCCGCGGCGTCATCGGCGAGCTTCGCGGCCTGATTGCCACGTCGGCGCTGGTAACGGCTCTGCGAGGAGCCGCCGGCTGCGGTGCGCCCCTGCACGTAGCTGCGTCCGGCCTTACCCGCCCGCTCGCGCCCCGCCGCCACGACACCCACCGCCCAGCCGCCGCGGCGCACCGCCACCACCAGCAACGGGGGGACGGTCAGCGCCGCTTCGGCCAGCGCGGCCGCGCAGCGCCAGGGCCCGGCCTGCTGCAGTGTCACGGGCAGCAGCAGCTCCAACGTGGCGCTCGACCCGTCCGCGGCGAGCAGCGAGAACCCGTGCGGCAGCAACGTGACGTCGGCGGAGCCGTGGGCGTCCAGGAAGCGTTCGACCCACCGGGTCGACCGCCGGGCGGGAACCTCGACGAAGCGGTCGAAGGCCGTGGTGGTCACACGTTGAACGACAGTGCCCGCAGCTGCTCGCGGCCCTCGTCGGTGATCTTCTCGGGACCCCACGGCGGCATCCACACCCAGTTGATCGTCATACCGGAGACCAGGCCGCTCAACGCCTGCTGCGCCTGGTCCTCGATGACGTCGGTCAGTGGGCACGCCGCCGAGGTCAGAGTCATGTCGATGACGGCGTGCCGCTGCGCGTCGAGGTGGATGCCGTAGATCAGGCCCAGGTCGACGACGTTGATCCCCAGCTCGGGGTCGACGACGTCACGCAGCGCCTCCTCGATGTCCGCCGTGTCAGGAACCGCATTGACCGCCGGCGCGATGCCCATGTGCTCGCTCATGTCAGGCTCCGATCTCGGCGGTGGCTCCAGCAGTGACGGCGAAGCGGTCGTAGCCCTCGTCCTCGAGCCGTTGGGCCAGCTCGGGCCCGCCCTCCTCGACGATGCGGCCATCGACGAAGACGTGCACGAAGTCGGGCTCGATGTACTTCAGGATCCGGGTGTAGTGCGTGATCAGCAGCACGCCGAGGCGGCCGTCGGCCTTGGCGGCGTTGACGCCCTCGCTGACCACGCGCAAGGCATCGACGTCGAGGCCGGAATCGGTCTCGTCGAGGATGGCGATCCTGGGCTTGAGCAACGCGAGCTGCAGGATCTCGTGCCGCTTCTTCTCCCCGCCCGAGAAGCCCTCGTTGACGTTCCGCGCGGCGAATGCCGGGTCCATCCGCAACTCGGCCATGGCGGACCTGACGTCCTTGACCCAGTGCCGCAAGGCCGGCGCCTCGCCGGTCACGGCGGTCTTGGCGGTGCGCAGGAAGTTGGAGACGGTGACACCCGGGATCTCCACGGGGTACTGCATGGCGAGGAACAGCCCCGCCCGCGCACGCTCGTCGACCGCCATGGCGAGCACGTCCGTACCGTCCAGAGTGACGGTTCCCGCGGTCACGGTGTACTTGGGATGCCCGGCGATGGAGTACGCCAGCGTCGACTTGCCGGAGCCGTTGGGCCCCATGATCGCGTGGGTTTCGCCGGAGCGGACGGTGAGGTCGACGCCGCGCAGGATCTGCTTCTCGACCCCTTCCGTCGTCGTGGTGACGTGCAGGTCGCGGATCTCGAGAGTGGTCATGACTGGCTCCGTTCAATGATGGTCAGGCGCGCGTCGATGTCCGCCGTCAGCCGCTCGGCGACCTCCGGTACCCCGATCCGGGCGATGATGTCGGCGAAAAAACCGCGGGCGACGAGGCGACGGGCGTCCTCCGGCGTAATGCCGCGGGCCTGCAGGTAGAACAGTTGCTCGTCGTCGAAACGGCCGGTGGCACTGGCGTGCCCGGCACCCTCGATCTGACCGGTCTCGATCTCGAGGTTGGGGACCGAGTCGGCGCGCGCGCCGGCGGACAACAGCAGGTTCCGGTTGAGCTCGTAGGTCTGGGTGCCCTCGGCCGCGGCTCGGATCAGCACGTCACCGACCCACACCGTGCGGGCGGTCGGACCGAGCAGGGCGCCCTTGTACATCACGTCCGAGCGGCACCTGGGGTGGGCGTGGTCGACGAAGAGCCGGTGCTCCAGATGCTGCTCATCACCGGCGACGTAGAGGCCCGAGAGCCGGACATCGCCGCCCGGCCCGTCGTACTCCACCGTCTCGACGATCCGCACCACCCGGCCGCCGAGGCTGACGTGGGTGGACTCCACCGTTGCGTCGCGGCCGACCCGAATGCCGATGTGGGCGGCGTGGATCGCGTCGGCGTCCCAGCTGTGCAGGTGCACGACCTTCACATGGGCCCCGTCGCCGACCAACACGCTGACCGATTCGGCGTACACGGCGGTGCCGGTGTGCTCGATGATCACGGTGCCGGCGGCGTGGGCACCGATGTCGATGACCAGATGACCGTGCACCCGCCCGCCGCTGCCGGCCAGGCCGAGCATGGCGGGCCGATCGAGGACCGTGTCGGGCGCGATGCTGAGCACCGCGGCGCCACCGGATCCGGCGACGGCGACGGCCGAGGCCCGGTCGACGGGCAGTACTGCCCGCCGCAGCACCGGGTTGCCGCTCTGGGCCGTCGTGAGCGTCACCCCGTTGGGCAGGTCCGTCGTCCACGACAGGTGTTCGGCGGTCGCCTCGCCCGCGAGCAGGTCACGCAACAGCGGCAGCGGACTGAACCGCCAGTCCTCCTCGCGGCCTCGGGGCACGCCATAGGCGGCCGGGTCGGCCGAGCGCAGGCCGTCCGCCCGGCTGTTGACTGGTGGCTTGACCTCGACGGCGCCGCGGACCGCGGCGACCGCCGGTGGTGCCTCTGGTGCCAAGGTCATCCGACGGCGCCTTCCATCTGCAGCTCGATGAGCTTGTTGAGCTCCAGGGCGTACTCCATGGGCAGCTCGCGGGCGATCGGTTCGATGAAGCCGCGGACGATCATGGCCATCGCCTCGTCCTCGGGCATGCCGCGCGACATCAGGTAGAACAGCTGGTCCTCGCTGACCTTGGAGACCGTGGCCTCGTGGCCCAGCGACACATCGTCCTCGCGGACGTCGACGTAGGGGTAGGTGTCCGAGCGGCTGATCGAGTCGACCAGCAGCGCGTCACAGCGCACTGTGGAGGCACTGTGGTGGGCGCCTTCCAGCACCTGGACCAGGCCGCGGTAGGAGGTCCGGCCACCGCCACGGGCGATGGACTTGGAGATGATCGAGCTGGAGGTGTACGGGGCGGCGTGGACCATCTTGGCGCCGGCGTCCTGGTGCTGCCCCTCACCGGCCATGGCGATCGAGAGCGTCTCGCCCCGGGCCCGCTCGCCCATCAGGAACACAGCGGGGTACTTCATGGTGACCTTCGAGCCGATGTTGCCGTCGATCCACTCCATGGTCGCGCCCTCGGCAGCGGTCGCCCGCTTCGTGACGAGGTTGTAGACGTTGGTGGACCAGTTCTGGATGGTCGTGTAGCGGACCCGGGCATCCTTCTTGACGATGATTTCCACGACGGCGGAGTGCAGCGAGTCCGACTGGTAGATCGGCGCGGTGCAGCCCTCGACGTAGTGCACGTACGAGCCCTCGTCGGCGATGATCAGGGTCCGCTCGAACTGACCCATGTTCTCGGTGTTGATCCGGAAGTAGGCCTGCAGCGGGATCTCGACGTGGACGCCCGGCGGAACGTAGACGAACGACCCGCCGGACCACACCGCGGAGTTCAGCGCCGCGAACTTGTTGTCGCCGACCGGGATCACCGAGGCGAAGTACTCGCGGAAGACGTCCTCGTGCTCGCGCAGCGCGGTGTCGGTGTCGAGGAAGAGCACCCCCTGGCGCTCCAGCTCCTCGTTGATCTGGTGGTACACGACCTCGGACTCGTACTGCGCGGCGACGCCGGATATGAGCCGCTGCTTCTCGGCCTCGGGGATGCCCAGGCGGTCGTAGGTGTTCTTGATGTCCGCGGGCAACTCGTCCCAGCTGGCCGCCTGCTTCTCGGTCGACCGGACGAAGTACTTGATGTTGTCGAAGTCGATCCCGCCCAGGTCGGAGCCCCACACCGGCATGGGCTTGCGACCGAACAGGGCCAGGCCCTTCAGCCGTAGGTCGAGCATCCACTGCGGCTCGCCCTTGCGCATGGAGATGTCGCGCACGACCTCCTCGGACAGCCCCCGGCGGGCGTTGCTGCCGGCAGCATCGGAGTCGGACCAGCCGTACTGGTAGCCGGCAGGCAGGTCGGGACCGGCCGGGGCGGGGATCAGGTCGGGACTTGTCGTCATGACGGGACTCCTTGAAGGGGGACGAAGGTGGTGCAGACGTGATCGCCGTGGGCGATGGTCGCCAGGCGTTGAACGTGGACACCGATCAACCGGGAGAACGCCCGGGTCTCGGCCTCACAGATGTCGGGGTGAAGCGTCGCCAGCGCACTCACCGGACAGTGCCCCTGGCACAACTGCGCGCCGGAGACAACTGTTCCACCCCGTGCCGCATCGACCCGCGGCGCGTCGAGCCGGCGGACTCCGGCCGCGTATCCCTCGCCGTCCAGGACGTCGGCCAGCGCCTCCACCCTCGCGAGCGGGTCCGGTCCAGCCAGTTCGACCTGCTCGGCCCAGCGTTGTTCCAGCTCACGAGTGCGCTCGCTCACGAAGGCGGCCACTGCGGCCTCGCCGTGGGTGCGGCTCAGATGCGAGATCGCGGCGAGCGCGAACTCCTCGTAGCCGGACTGCGCGGCCCGCTGCCCGGCGCCGGAGACGACGTAACTGCGGGCAGGGCGGCCGCGGCCCCGCGGCGCTGATCCGGCCGACAGGGGGCCCGGGACGACCAGACCGTCGTCCTCCAGGGAGTCGATGTGGCGGCGGACCGCGGCTGGCGTGACCCCCAGCTCGGCGGCGATCACCGTCGCCGTCAGCGGACCGCGCGCGAGGATCGCCTGGAACACGCGCTCGCGCGCCGTCCCGGCCACCGCCTCGATTTGCACAACACGAGTATGACGTAAATCCCCGGCGCCGTGTACGGCGGGGGCACTTCCTACCATCGCAGGTGTGATGGCCGCGCCGGATGACCCGCCCAACCCCCCAGTGGGCGACACCGCCATTCGCCTGAGTGATGTCGGGGTGCGGTACCGCTCCGGTCGCCATGGGTCCGTCCAGGCGCTGGCCGCGGTGTCGCTGCTGGTCGCGCCCGGCGAGATCGTCGCCGTCTGTGGCCGCAACGGTGCCGGCAAGACCACCCTGCTCGATGTGGTGACCGGCTTCGTCGCTCCCGGGACCGGAGCCGTCCGCGTGCTGGGCACCGACCCGCGGCAGGCCACCGCCGGTCAGCGTGCCCGGGTGGGCGTCGCGCTGGCGGACACCGGCCTGCCGCCGGCGGCGACACCACGTCGGCTGCTCAATCACCTGCGTCTGCTGCATCGGGTCCCGACGCCGCTGGACGACATCGCGGAGCGGCTGGCGCTGACCCCGCTGCTCGGTCGGCGGATCCGGCGGCTGTCGACGGGTGAACGGCAGCGGGTCGCGGTCGCGTGCGCCCTCATCGGTCGACCGGCCGTGCTCGTCCTGGACGAACCGACCTCGGCGCTGGACGTCGACGGCCGCGGCGCCGTGCTCCGCCTGCTGGGCGAGTTACGTGACGCGGGGTGCGCCGTGCTGTGGACGTCTCACACCCTGACTGACGTCGGGCGGGCCAGCGACCGCGTCGTCGTGCTGGACCATGGCCGGGTGGTGGCGGCCGCGGCACCGAGTGACCTGATGGGCGCGGTGGACGTCGTCCGGTTCGAGGCCGGCGCGGCCCGCGACACCAGCCTCTTGCAGGCCGCGTTGCCGACCAGGATGAGCATCCGCGAGGCGTCGGCGGGGAAGTACGAGGTGGCCGGTGAGGGAGTCGACGCCGAGGTGCTTGCGACGGTGTCGACCTGGCAGGCCGCCAACGGCGGCGCCGGGCGGCTCAGTGTCGGACCGCGGGAGCTGGAGGACGTCGTGGCCGCCCTCGGCGCCGCCGGACGGCACGAACTCACCGGGCGGCCCAGGCCATGACCGGGCTGCAGCAGACGCCCCCGGCTGCGGCGGCGGCCTGGTGGCAACGCACCGCCGCCGCGACCTGGTGGGACATCCGGACCATCGCGGGCAACGGCGAGCAGCTGCTGGCCACCCTGATCATCCCGGTGTCGCTGCTCGTCGCCGTCGTCCGCGCGGGCGTGCCCGACCTGGCGCCGCTGCCGCAGGGCACTGGCGGCCTCGCCGCCGCCCTGGCGGTCGCTGCGGTGTCCTCGGCGTTCACCGGGCAGTCCATCGCCCTGGCCTTCGACCGTCGCGCCGGGCTGCTCCGGCTGCTGATCGCCTCGCCGCTGGGACGCTCCGGGATCGTCGCCGGACGCCTGCTGGCGGTGGCCGTCCTCGTCGCCGCCCAGACCGCGGTGCTGCTCTGCGTGGCCGCGGCACTGGGCATCGTCATCCCGGCAGCCTCCGCCGGCGCCCTCGCGGCGGCGATGGCCGCCGGGGCCATGACCTTCGCCGCCTTCGGGATGCTGTTGGGCGGCACGTTGCGGGCGGAGGCGGTGCTGGCGGTCGCCAACATCGCGTGGCTGGTGATGGTCGGTCTCGGCGGCCTGGTGGTCGCCGCCGAACGGCTGCCCGCCGCCCCAGTGGTCGCGCTGCTGCCGCCGGCGTTGTTCGGTGACGCGGTACGTGCCGCTGTCGTCGAGGGCCGGCTCGACGTGGTAGGGCTCGCCCTACTGCTCGCGTGGGGCAGCCTCGCCGCCACGGCGGCGGCACGGCTGCTGCGCTGGGAGTGACTTCCGTGCAGCGGACGGCGCAGCCCCAGGTGGTGCTGGGAGTCGACATCGGCACGACCAGCACCAAAGTCGTGGCGTTCACCGCCGAGGGCACCGTGATCACCTCGCGCTCGGCGGGCTACCCGCTGCGTGAACCGTTCGACGGCTACGCCGAACAGCGCCCTGAGGAGATCCTCCGCGCGGTCACGTCGTCGATCGCCGCCACGGTGGCCGAGGTCGGTGCACCGCGGGTGGCCGGGCTGTCGTTCAGCTCGGCGATGCACAGCCTCCTCGGGCTGGACCCGGCGGGCGACCCGGTGACACCGGTCATCACCTGGGCCGACACCCGTGCCGGACAGCAAGCCGAGCGGCTGCGGGCCGGTCCCCTCGGCCTGCCGTTGCACCGCCGGACCGGCACCCCCATCCACCCGATGTCACCGTTGACCAAACTCATGTGGTTCCGCGCCCAGGAGCCGCGGCTGTGCGAGCGGGTCGGTCACTGGGTGGGGGTCAAGGAGTACGTGCTGTCCCGGCTGTGCGGGGCGATGGTCGTCGACCACTCGGTCGCCTCGGCCAGCGGGATGCTCAATATGTCGACCCTGACCTGGGACGACGAGGCGCTGCAGCTGAGCGGGCTGCTACCCGCACAGCTGCCGGAACTGGTGGCGACCACGACGGTCCTCCCGGAGCTGCTGCCGGCGGCAGCGGCACAGCTGGGCCTGCCGACATCGACCTGCGTCGTGGTCGGTGCCAGCGACGGGCCGCTGGCCAACCTGGGGTTGGGGGCGGTTCGCCCGGGGGTGGCGGGATGCTCGATCGGCACGAGCGGGGCGTTGCGGGTCATGGTCGACCGGCCCGCGGTCGACCCACTGGGCCGGGTCTTCTGCTACGCCCTGACCGCTGACCGCTGGGTGGTCGGCGGGGCGATCAACAACGGCGGGGTGGTGCTGGATTGGGCGGGTGACGCCCTGGCACCGGACTTGGGCGAGCACCCGCACGAGGAACTGTTGCGGCTGGCCGAGACCGCGCCTGCGGGTTGCGGCGGACTGATCATGCTGCCGTACCTGTTCGGGGAGCGGGCACCCGACTGGAGCTCGCTGCCGCGTGGCGCGTACGTCGGCCTGACCAGCTCCCATGGCCGCGCCCACCTCGTCCGCGCCGCCGTCGAGGGTGTCTGCCAACAACTCGCACTGGTGATGCAGTCGATGCGAGCCGCCGGCCTGGAGGTCGACGAGATTCGGGCGACCGGCGGCTTCGCCCGCAGCCGGTGGTGGCGCCAGGTCCTGTCGGACTGCTTGGGCATGACCGTCGGCTACCCCAACGGGTACGAGGGGTCCAGCTTCGGCGCCGCACTGCTTGGGATGCAGGCCCTCGGACTGGTCGACACGATCGACATCGCGGCAGACCTCGTGACGATGACCGATCAGGTCAGGCCCGATGAGGCCACCGCAGCGACCTACGCCGCGCTCTCACCGGTCTTCGACCAACTCAACGATGCCCTGGCACCGACCTTCCGCACGCTGCGACGGATGGCGCCCGGTCTGCCCGTCATCCGTTAGCCGATAGCCGTTAGCCGATAGCCGATAGCCGTTAGCCGATAAGGGCGTTCTCACCAGATCACCGACCGCTGGATGCATCCACCAGGAGCCGTGCCGGCGTAGGACGGGTGTCAGCAGCACCTGGCGCACGGCCCGACAGTGGTGCCGTGTCGTCACACACCCGCGAAAGGACTCGCTCATGCGTTTCGCCCTTCTCACCGCCGCCGCCCTGGTGGCAGTGCCCTTCGCCGCGGCCGTCCCGGCCGCCGCCGCCACCACCGGCAACGCCTCCGTGGTCGTCGTACACGCCGTCCCGGGCCTCACCGTCGACGTCTTCGCCAACGGCGAGGAGCTGCTCGCCGACTTCGAGCCGGGCACCATCACCGACCCGGTGTCGCTGCCCGCAGGTGACTACGACCTCGCGGTCTTCGCGGCAGGCGAGGGCCCGGATGGCGACCCTGCCATCGAGGCCAACGACGTCACCGTCCCGGCCGGCGCGAACATCAGCGTCGTCGCACATCTCAGCGCCGACGGCACCCCGACGCTGACGCCCTTCGTCAACGACGTCTCGAACGTCGCCGCGGGCCAGGCCCGGTTGACGGTCCGGCACACAGCGGCCGCGCCCGCCGTCGACATCCGCGCGAACGGCGCCGTCGCTTTCCCCAACGTCACCAACCCCAACGAGGGCACCACCGAGCTCCCTGCCGGTGACATCTCCGCCGACGTCGTCCTGGCCGGCACCACGACGGTGGCCATCGGCCCCGCCGACCTCACCCTCGCCGAGGGAACCAACACGATCGTCTACGCCTGGGGCTCTGCCGAGGACGACACCCTCGCCCTGGCCGTGCAGACGATCAGTGGCCTGCACTCCAACCCGGCCGGCGTCCCCTCCGGCACCGGTGGGTTCGCCGACCAGCTGCCGCTGACCCTCGGCGCGGTTGCCGTCGCCGGTCTGGGCCTCGCCCTGCTGGCCGGCGCCCGGGCGCGCCGGGCGACTCAGCGCGGCTGACCCAGCTGCCGAGTTGCCCCTGACCCGCCTTGAGTCCCCGGGTGCGGCATCGCCTGATGCCGCATCCGGGATCCACGGGCGGGCACACCTGGAACAGATCGCACCTGGGAGTAGGAATCCATGAGACGAAGGACACAGGTGATCGCCTGGGCGGCCGCGGCCGCAGTCGGGCTGGCCGGAGCCGTTGGCGCCACGACGATCTGGCTTGTTGAGCGACCCTCGGCGCAGGCCGGTGAACCGCTGGCCACGTTGCGGACGGCGCAGCCGGCGGCTCCCACCACGGCTTCGACGCGACGCACAGCGGCCTCCGAGTCGAATGCGACATCCTCACTGCCGAGGCCGAGCACGCGAGCCGCCGACCCTGAAGCGGTCGCCCGAGAACAGCAGGAGGTCGCTCCCCCGGTGCTGATCACGGTGGCTTCACTCGGTATCGAGGCCGACATCGACCCGGTCGGGGTCGAAGTAGACGGCTCGATGACGATTCCCAAGTCCGCATCCCGGGTCGGCTGGTACCGATACGGTCCGGCGCCGACAGACGAGCAGGGCAACACGGTGCTCGCCGGTCACGTCGACACCGCCGCCGAGGGCCCTGGCGCGCTGTTCCGGCTGCGCCAGGCCGAGGTCGGCACCCGGATCACTGTCACCGATGCTGCCGGCATCATCCACGAGTACGAGGTGGCCGGCAAGGAGTCCGTCGTCAAGGCGGCACTGCCGGTGGAGGAGATCTTCGCCCGGGACGGCCGCCCGCTGCTGGTCCTGGTCACCTGCGGCGGCGAGTTCCAGCCCGAGTTGCGCAGCTACCGCGAGAACATCATCGTGACCGCGGTCCCCGTCGCCGGTGCGGCGTGACCGGCGGCGCGGTCGCAGTCAGCGGGACCAGCTACTGGTCCGCCCACGCCCGTCCACCTATGGTGGGCGGGGTGGTATCGATGCCGGCGCGCAGTCACGCACGGGAGGTCTGGCGTGGCAGGGGTCCGGGGCCGACCGGCGCCGCACCGCTGCCCCAGACCCCTGTGACTATGGTGGGTGATCTGTCCGCTGCCACCGATGCCGAGGTCGCCAGCGCTTTCTGTGCCGGCGACGAGACCGCGATCGCGGCCGCATACGCTCGATGGTCGCGCAACGTCCACGCGGCTGCGATGCGGTCACTGGGCAACGCCCATGACGCCGACGACATCACTCAGCACGTCTTCATCGCCGCATGGCGGGCGCGGGCGCAGTTCGACCCGGCCCGCGGCTCCCTGCCGGGCTGGCTCACCGGGATCTGCCGCAACGCGATCGCCGACCTGTGGGCCGAGCGGGCCCGCGCCGCCCGCCGCCAGGCGGCGGTGCAGGCGGAGCATCGCGGCGACAGCCATCCGTCGGCCGAGCAGCACACGACCGACCGCCTCATCGTGCTCGATGCGCTGGCCGACGAGGGCCAGCCAGCCAAGCGCATCATGGAGCTGGCCTTCTTTCATGACATGACGCACCACCAGGTGGCCGAGACCCTCGGGCTGCCGCTGGGGACCGTGAAGAGTCACATCCGCCGAACGCTGGTCAGGATGCGGACCAGGCTGGAGGGATCCGATGCATACTGATCCCGACGTCCTGGCCCTGCATGCGCTCGGCGAGCACGAGCTGAGCGCCGCGGACCGGCAGCACCTGGCCGCGTGCGGCCGATGCCGCGCCGAAGCCTCGTCGCTGCGACAGGTCGTGGGCCTGGCTCGCGGAGCGGGCGAAGCTGACACGCACGCGACCGCCGGGCGCGAGGCGTCCACCGGACCGTCGCCGCACGTCTGGTCCGGCATCGCCGCCGAGCTCAAGCTGTCTCCCGCGCTGCGTGAAGCTCCCCCCCAGCGGACCGGTCCGGCGCTCGGCTCGTCGCCCCCGGGTCGCGGTGAGCGAGCCACCGGGCCGGCTGCGCGCCGCACGCGGACCCGCCGCGTGCCATCGCTGGCAATGGCAGCTGCGCTCGCGATGGTGATCGCCGCCGTCGCGACGTCGATCGTCGTTCTGCGCCCGCAGGAGGACGCGCAGATCCAGCTGGCAGCACGACTGGAGCCGCTACTCCCGGCCGCCGGGGGGGGCGATGCGGAGATCGTCGGGACCGGGACGCCGGACGCGAGCCTGCGCCTGACGGTGCAGGACCTACCGGATACCGGGGGCTACCACGAGGTGTGGCTGATCGACCTGGAGACCGGCCAGATGGTGTCCCTGGGTGTGGTTCCCGGCGACGGTCCGGCCAGCTTCGCCGTGCCGCCCGGCCTGGACCTGTCCCGCTACGACGTCGTCGACATCTCCGACGAGCCGCTCAACGGCGACCCCACACACTCCGGCGTCAGCCTGCTCCGGGGGACGCTCGCCTGAGGCACCCCTCACCGCACCGCTCGGCCCGGACCTTCCTATTGTGGAGGCGTGACAGCGATCGCGTCCGGCACCGCCGCAGCACCGTCGACGGCACCGCCCCCCGGCCCACCGTGGCTGTGGCGCGCCGCGGTGCTCAATCTCGTCGTCCAGGTCGGCATCGTCGTCACGGGTGGCATCGTCCGCCTCACCGGGTCGGGACTGGGCTGCCCGACGTGGCCGGAGTGCGCGCCGGGATCACTGGTGCCGACCCCGGAGCAGACCGAGGGGGTCGCCAAGCTCATCGAGTTCGGCAACCGGCTGCTCACGTTCGTCGTCGGGCTGGCTGCGCTGGCCGTGCTCGTACTCGCGTGGCGCTACCGGCGGCGACTGCTGCCACTGGCCGCCTTGCCCCTGATCGGCACCGTCGGTCAGGCGGCGCTGGGCGGCTACACGGTGCTGACCGCGCTGCACCCGGCCACGGTTGCGGCCCACTTCCTGTTGTCCATGGTGCTCATCGCGGCCTCCACGCTGCTGCTGCAACGGATCGCCGAACCGGACGGGCGGGTCACCGCTCGGGTGGCGGGTCCGCTGCGTGCGCTGGCCTGGTCCCTGGCGGTAGTCGGCGCGCTGACCCTCGTGCTCGGCACCGTCGTGACAGGAAGTGGACCGCACTCCGGGGATGCCGACGAACCGGTCCGCTTCGCGGTCGACCCGCGCACCGCCTCGATGCTGCACGCCGATGCCGTGCTGCTGTTCTGCGGGCTGCTGGTCGGCTACCTGGTGGCCGTTCGGCTGATGGGGCTGCGGGGGCGGCCATGGGTGGCAGGGCTGGCGCTGCTCGGGGTGACCCTCGCGCAGGGCGCGATCGGGTACGCGCAATACTTCACCGGACTTCCTCGTGTCCTCGTGGTACTGCACATGCTGGTTGCGAGCCTGTTCGTCGTGTCCCTCACCGCCGTCGTCCTGGCGACCCGCACCCGAGAAGGGCACCATGACCGCCATTGACAGCAACACCGTCGACGTGGCGGCCGGCGCCGAACTGACGAGCCGCACCGTCGCGTTCGGCAGCGAACCCGGCACAGCGACCTTGCAGCTCTACGACACGGTCGACTACGTGCGCATCCGGCCGCTGCAGGGCCTCGCGCGCATCGGTGGCATCAAGCACCCAAAGCAGCTCGAACGCTTCGAAGCATTCGCCATGCATCGCGGCCCGGACGGCAAGCCCTACACCCCTGACGACATCGACCTGTTCCAGGTGCGGCCGCGCTGGGGGCTGCAGGAGTTCATGGTGCGCGAGAACGACGACGACCTGACCTACGTCGGCGTGATCGATCCGACGACCGGCGTGTTCACGCCGAACGTCGACGGCCCCAATCCGGTGCGCAAGTGGAGCGCGAACAACGTCGGCGACGTGTTCGTCACCGCCGAGGTCGAACTCGACGTCGCGGTGCGGCCCGAGCCGAAGAAGCCCGACGAGAAGAAGCCGGCCGACAAACCGGGCGGCCAGGCGGGCGAAGCCGCGCAGGCCGGCGAGGCACCGGCCGCCGAGCAAAAGCCCGAAGTGAAGAAGCCCGAGCCGCCGCCCGGCCCCCCGGCGCGCGAGAAGAAGACGTTCCGCGCGCGCAGCCACCTGATCGTCACCGTGCCGCTCTACTCGCGGTGGATGACCCTCGACTGGGAAGACCGATGAACCACGAACTGG
>Ga0163144_10001598_pt1 | contig 53075 bp, 36 predicted proteins | sample OliLak19BULKMAT1_FD_123175 | JGI IMG/M metagenome (GOLD analysis project Ga0163144, IMG submission 123175) | Freshwater microbial mat bacterial communities from Lake Vanda, McMurdo Dry Valleys, Antarctica - Oligotrophic Lake LV.19.BULKMAT1 | ecosystem: Environmental > Aquatic > Freshwater >... | reverse complement strand
TGGCGGAAGCTCGATGGACACGCACTCCTCGGTGACATCATCCGAGGCGTCATCTTCAAGGACGGCATCAAGGTCGCCGCGTGATGCTCAGATTTTTCATCCACAGGATTTGACAATATCTCGCGAGCCCGTGAGTAAAGTTCGACTGCGGTTGGCCCATCGGACCGATGTCGCGAAACCAAGCTTGGAAGTTCCAGGTCTCGCCAGCCGCGATCGAGACGAACATCGAACCCGCGGGCGTCTGAGCCAAGTCGAGCACGAGGTCGAACGCGCCACCCGAACCGGAGTTCTTGATCTGGCCCCCCGCCACGTAGCGGCCGATCGTGCCCCCGAGGCAGAGCACGCCGTTGCTACCGCCCGGATTCGGCACCATGCCCTGGCTCATGCTGGTCAGGAAAAAGCCGAACTGGCTCTGCGGCATGCCGCTCGCCTGCAGGGTCACATCGTTGCTGGCGACGACGACCGAACCGCTGGCGCCGATCGCCGCGGGCCCACCCGAGGTGTTGGCGACCGCCGGAGTGCAGTAGGGAGTCCCGAGGGAGCCCGAACCGGACGTCCCGTTCACCTCGAGGCGGTTGCGGAGGGTGCTCGTGTTGCCATTGAAGATGTACCCGATGCCCGATGCGTTGGCGCCGGTCGGGTCGGTGGACGGCGTCGTGCCGTCCCAAGTGAAGGCCACCCCATTGGTCGGGCTAGAGACGACGTGGACCCAATAGGTCGTGTTGGCGTTCAGCGTGAAGGGCGTCCCCGAAGTGAAGACGTAGTCGGCTGGGCCCGTGAGGATCGCCGGGTTGTCGAGCACGATCAGTTGGTTCGTCGGGAGCGTCGCGCCATCCCAGATCGACACCACCGGCACGGGCGACGCGTTCGGGAAGTTGAAGGAGAGCGACACGTCGTCGAGCTGGAACGACGTGGCGCCCATCGTGAAGCCATAAGCCTTGTACTGGGTGGAGGCTCCGCCGCCGAAGGCGGTGCCAACACCGACGCCGGCGCTGAAGTTCGAGATGATGATCTCGCCGCGGGCGGCGGAGGAAGCGCCGAGCGCGAGGAGGAGAGACGTGAGAGTCGGAAGGGTCTTCATGGTTCGAGTCGTGATCGAGATCGAAGGCTCGAGGCGACCGTCGCATAGAGCCCCCTAAGTCGTAAAGCAGGGCCCTTGCGACTGAAAGCTACCCCCGTCGGAGCGTACGCTAACAGGGCTGGTGGCCACAGGGCCTAGATGGGCGCGCCGAGCTGCCATGGCACGAGCTCGTGGTCGCCATCGCCCAGCAGCCTGGACCCCCAGGTGTCTGGAGGGCTGCCGCCAGACCTTCTTCACCGCGTGAAGCCGCACACCCATTGAAGTTTCCGACAAGACGGTGTGCCGGAGCAATCGCGACTCTGTGAGCGAAGGCGGCGCACACACTGTGCCGCTTGAAGGGCTGGCGACGACGACTCGGACACCTGGGAGCCCCGCGCGGATCGGTCCCATCGCTGGACACTCGGCGCCTACATACGGCGGCGAGCGCCCGCGCGGCGCGGGTTCGTCCAGAACAGGTAAGACTCGCGCGCCGTTGCCGACTGCCAATCGAGGACCGCGCTTATCCTGCAGGGCGGCGCGCATCGAAGAGCCCGCGCACCGGCCACCGCGCACCGGCCACCGCGCACCGGCCACCTCGCATCAGCCACCTCGCATCAGCCACCTCGCAGAGGGCCCCACACACCGGCCCAGCCGCGCCGCGATCCAAACGACCGCCCCCCCAGCGTATCCCTATGAACCTAACCAGCGTTGCCACGGCCGCGGCAGTCCTCGCCCTCTGCGCCGTCGCCCCCCTTTTCGGTCAGGACGAGCTCGGGCGCCGCGCCCTCGATCACGAGGACTACGACAAGTGGAACTCGCTGGGCGGCGCGCGCCTCTCGGACGACGGGCAGTGGGTCACCTTCTCGAGCCGGCTCGCCGAGGGCGCGACGACGCTGACGATCCGCGAGGTCGGTTCGCGCAAGGAGTACACGGTCAAGAACGGCTCGAGTGCGCGCTTCACGCACGACAGCAGCTACGCCGTCTACCTGATTCAGCCGGATCCCGAGCTCGTCAAAAAGCTCCGCGACCAGGACAAGGGCCGCGATCAGGACAAGGGCCGCGACGAGCTGCCCCGGCCGAAGCTCGAGATCCTTGACCTGTCGAACGATCGCCACGTGACCCTGCACGACGTGCGCGCCTTCGACATGCCCGAAGAGGCCGCCGGCTGGATCACCTACTCGCCGACCGCGCCGCCGACCAAGGCGACGGTGCAGTCGGCCAAGTCGACGATCGAGGAGACGTACGTCATCGAGCCGACGGGCCTGTCGAAGGCCGAGCCCGAGAAGGCCAAGGCCAAGGCCAAGGCAGGCGAAGAACAATCGAAGGACAAGAAAGAGGCCCGCGAGAAAGAGAACGGCGACGTGCTGGTGCTCCGCGACCTCGCGACGGGCATGGAGCGCCGCTTTCCCGACGTCACCTCGCACGCTTTCAGCAAGTTCGGTGCGCGGCTGGCCTTCGCGACCTCGGCCACGGACGCGGAGGACGACGGCGTGTTCGTCGTGGACCTCGCTACGGGGGCGCACCAGCAGGTGATCAGCGGCCGCGGCAGCTACCGCTCGCTGGCGTTCAGCGAGGACGAGCGCCACCTGGCGTTCATGTCCGACCGCGATGACTACGGGCCCGTCAAGGCCAGCCTGTCGATCTACCACTGGAAGGTCGGGGACAAGAAGGCCTCGAAGATCCTCGACGGGACCTCGGAGGCTCTACCCGAGGGCTGGTGGCTCGCGGACTCGCGGCTGCGCTTCACCGAGGACGGACGCCGCCTGCTGTTCGATACGCAGCCGAAGCCCGAGGACGCTGGGAAGACCAAAGAGCAACTCGACAAGGACAAGAAGGCGAAGGACAAAGAGCCCAAGGCGCAGCTCGACGTTTGGCACTGGAAGGACCTCACCCTCCAGCCTGAGCAGCTCCTCCAGGCGGAGCGCGAGCGGCGGCGCACGTACCTCGCGATCTACGACCTGAAGGCGCGCAAGGCGATCCAGCTCGCGACGAAGGGCATGCCGCAGGTCAGCCTCGACGTGCGTTCCACGGCGGACGTGGCCGTCGGCGTCGACTCGCTCAAGTACGCGGTCTCGAACTCCTGGGAGTCGCCGGGCTTCGACGACTCCTATCTCGTCGATCTCGATACCGGGGAAGCCACGCTCGTACTCGAGATGGTGCGCGGCACCCCATCGCTCTCGCCGGGCGGTGCCTACGTGACGTGGTGGGACCCCGATCAGGTGAAACAATTCGCGATGTCCACCGCCACGCGCGCCATCGTCGACCTCTCCGAGGGCGTCGTCGCGCCGCTCTCCAACGAGCTGCACGACACGCCCTCGCCGCCGCGCTCCTACGGGTCCGCCGGCTGGCTGGCGGACGACGCTGCCCTGCTGCTCTACGACCGCTTCGACATCTGGCAGGTCGACCCGTCGGGCGCCGAGCCCGCCCGTTGCCTCACCGGCGGCAAGGGACGGGAGAGCTCGCTGCGGTATCGCTACCAGGACCTCGACCGGAAGGAGCGCGCGATCCCGATCGACCGGCCGCTCCTGCTGTCGGTCTTCGATGAGACGACCAAGGCGTCCGGCTACAGCCGCCTCGACCACGCGAGCGGCGAGATCACGCCGGTCCTCATGCTGGACGAGCAGCTCGGGAGCTTCCAGAAGGCGCAACACGGCGACACGGTCGTCTTGACGCGCCAGACGTTCCGCCGCTACCCCGACCTGTGGGCGACGACGATGGACTTCCGCAAGCTGTCGCGGCTGTCCGAGGTGAACCCGCAACAACGTGACTACCTCTGGGGAACGGCCGAGCTCGTGCACTATGCCACGACCGACGGCCAGGCCCTCGACGGTCTGCTCTACAAGCCGGACAACTTCGACCCGCACATGAAGTACCCCATGATGGTGTACTTCTACGAGCGCAACTCCGACGGGCTCCACCGCTACGTGACGCCATCCGCGGGCAGCTCGTCCATCAACTACAGCTTCTACGTCAGCCGCGGCTACGTCCTGTTTGTCCCGGACATTCCGTACACGACGGGGCGGCCTGGCGAGAGCGCGGCGGCGGCGGTGCTGCCGGGCATCCAGGCCGTCGTCGACTTGGGTTTCGTCGACCCTGCGCGCATCGGCGTCCAGGGCCACAGCTGGGGCGGCTACCAGATCGCCTACCTCGTCACGCGAAGCAACGTGTTCGCCTGCGCCGAGGCGGGCGCGCCGGTGACGAACATGACGAGCGCGTACGGCGGCATCCGCTGGGCGTCTGGGGTGAGCCGCATGTTCCAGTACGAAAAAACGCAGAGCCGCATCGGCGACACGCTGTGGAACGTCCGGGACCTGTACCTCGAGAACTCGCCGGTGTTCTACGCCGACAAGATCGAAACGCCGCTCCTCATCCTTCACAACGACGAGGACGGCGCGGTGCCGTGGTACCAGGGCATCGAGCTGTTCGTCGCGATGCGGCGCCTCGCGAAGCCGGTCTGGATGCTCAACTACAACGGCGAGGGGCACGGCGTCGGCAAGGACGAGAACAAACTCGACTTCGCCAAGCGCATGCAGCAGTTCTTCGATTACCACCTGCTGGGCGCGCCCGCGACGCGCTGGATCGCCGAGGGTGTCCCCGCCGTCGACAAAGGCAAGGACTTCGGCCTCGAGCCGATCAAGGCGGAGGCCCCGGTCGAGGCGGAGGCCCCGGTCGAGCCGGCGGCCGAGCCCGAGCCCTTGAGGAAGGCGGGCTGACAGCGAGGGTGCGGCACCATCGCCCCTGCCGTACGATCGGCGTATGAAGATGCTCGCCTTTGCGCTCCTGATCGCGGCGCCCGCCAGCGCTCAGATTCACGTGAACGCTGCGGCTCCGCCCGGCGGCGACGGGCTCAGCTGGGCGACCGCGTGGCAGAGTCTCGACGATGCGCTGGCGGTCGCGAATCCCGGCAACCACGTGTGGGTCGCCCGGGGCGTCTACCGTCCGACAGTGGAGCGCGTGCTGGGCTCGCCGCGTACGGCGTCCTTCGCCCCGGGCCCCGGCGTGCACATGTTCGGCGGCTTCCGAGGGGACGAGCTCGCGCTTTCGGAGCGCACAGGCCTGATCCGCGAGACGATCCTCGACGGGGACATTGGGACCCCCGGCGTGTCCTCGGACAACGTCACGAACGTCGTCCGCCTCGAAGGCAACGGCGCGCGGCACTGGGTCGATGGTTTCACCATCCGCGGCGGTTACGCCGACGGAACGGGACTCGCGCGCGGAGGCGCGGGCCTCGCGTGCCAGATCGGGATCAAGACCATCCGAAACTGCCATTTCCAGGACAACTACGGGCTGGTCGGCGGCGCGCTGCTGTCGCAAATCAGCGTGCTCCAGCTCGAGCGCTGCTCGTTCTACGGCAACCGATCGCTGAACCAAGGTGGAGCGCTCTACGCCACCAGTCAGTTCACCGTGACGGACTGCCTCTTCTTCGGTAACACAGCCGGCACACGCGGCGGCGCGGTGTACGCGAACCAGGGCGGTACGGACATCGAAGACGTGCCCATCACGCGCTTCCAGAACTGCGTCTTCCACGACAACCTCGCGAACCGCGGCGGGGCAGCCTACGTCGGCGATCCGAGCGGCCCGGTGTCGGCGGGGAGCGTGGTGTGGAGCGGCTGCACGTTCTTCTTGAACGCGGCCTTCCTCGATGGCGGCGCCATCGCCGTGCCGGATACCGTCTCGCCGAACATGAACGTCGACATCCACAACTCGATCCTGTGGGGCAATCGAGCGGTGGACGGCACGACGCTCGCTGGCGAACCTCTGAACCTGCGCAGCGTGCAACACAGCATCGTGCAGGGCGGCTGGACCGGTATCGGGAACTTGGACGCCAACCCGCTCTTCGTCGATCCGTTCACGCGCAACTTGTCGCTACGCCCAGGCTCGCCAGCCATCGACGCGGGCAGCAACGATCTGGTGCTGCGCGACTCCAACGACGTCGACAGGGACGGGGATACCCTCGAACGAACGCCTCTCGACCGCGCGGGCCGAGCGCGCCGCTTCGATGATCCGGTCGTCCCGGACACCGGCCAAGGCCCGGCACCGGTCACGGACATGGGCGCCTACGAGCGCTTGGAAGAAGTCTCCTTCGGGGCGGACCTCTAGCCTGGCCCGAGCGGTCCCTCGCTGCGGTCGACGAAAATCCATCCGCGCTCGCGGGCGAAGCTCCCGACGAGCTCTCAGCGAACTGCGGATGGAGCGGGGTGTAGTCGAGGCGCTCGGCACCTTCGGCCTTCCGTTCGTCCAGTGCCTCGGCGATCGACAGCGAGCCGCGTTCGGTTCGCGCCTGGCGGTACTCGGGTCCGCGTGCAGCGGGCCGTGGGCTCCGCATCCGGCTCCGCGCGCCAGGCGAACGGCCTCTCGGACGCACCGTTCCTCGCGGCGACGAGCCCCCCCGATGTGCGCGGTCGACAAGGCACCAAACCGATGACCGCTGAGTTCCTCCGCGCCCTTACGGATGCTGCGCCGGCGCGGACACAGCGCCGGTGGCTCTTCGTAGCCCCAGATCAGCTGAACGACGGCCTAGGGCCGCTCGGGACCGAGCCGCCGGAGGGGCTCGGCGTGGTCCTCGTCGAGAGCACCTGGAAGGCGGCGCAACGGCCGTACCACAAGCAGAAGCTCGCGCTCGTTCTCGCAAACCAGCGGCACTTCGCCCTGGAGCAGTCTCGTCGCGGCGTGCTCGTACGCTACGTGTTCACACACCTGCCGTACGGCGGCGCGCTGCGCGAGGTCGTGGCGGAGCTGGGGGCATTGCGCGCGCTGCGGCCCGCTGAGCGCGAGCTGCGCGCCGAGCTCGCGCCGCTCGTCCGGGACGACCTCGTCGAGCTTCTCGAGCACGACGGCTGGCTGACGAACGAGGCCGACTTCCGCGCCGCCGCCGGCGACGGGCCCCCGTGGCGCATGGACGCCTTCTACCGCCACGTTCGCCGTCGCACCGGGCTCCTGATGGACGACCGCGGCAAGCCGCTCGGCGGAAAGTTCAGCCACGACGCGGACAACCGCAAGCCGTGGCGCGGCGAGCCCGAGGCCCCCGAGCCGCCGCGCTTCGAGCCCGACGCGATCACGCGCGAGGTCGGCCAGCTCGTCGAGACGCGCTTCGCGCATCACCCCGGCGCGCTGCGCCTCGCTGAGCTTCCCGCGACGCTCGACGACGCCGAGCGCAGCTGGGCGTGGGCGCGCGCCGCTTGCCTCGAGAGCTTCGGCCCGTACGAGGACGCGATGTCGACGCGCTCAGCGAGCCTCTTCCACACGCGCATCTCCGCGCTCCTCAACCTGCACCGCCTCTTGCCGCGCCGCGTCCTCGACGACGCCCTCGACATGGACTTGCCGCTCGGGAGTCTGGAGGGCTTCGTGCGCCAGGTCCTCGGCTGGCGAGAGTTCGTGCGCCACGTGCATGGGCACACCGACGGCTTCCGCGCGCTCGCGAGCGGGAGCGTTGCAGAGGCCCCGCGCCCAGGCGACGGCGGTTACGGTCGCTGGCGTGGCGAGGCCTGGTCGCCGGACGTGACGTCCGCGGCCGGCGGCGCCTCGCCCTCCGCCCTCCACGCCGACGTCGCGCTGCCCGCCGCCTACTGGGGCGAGCGCTCCGGCCTGGCGTGCCTCGACCACACGGTCGCCGAGGTGCTCGAACACGGCTATACGCACCACATCCCGCGCTTGATGGTGCTCGCCAACATCGGAACACTGCTCGGCATCTCGCCGCGTGAGCTGACCGACTGGTTCTGGGTGACGTTCACTGACGCTTACGACTGGGTCGTCGAGCCCAACGTTCTGGCGATGGGGACCTTCGCCACGGGGGACGTGATGACGACCAAGCCCTACGTCAGCGGCGGCGCCTACCTGGAGCGCATGGGCGACTTCTGCGGCGTCTGCGCGTTCGACCCGAAGCGCGACTGTCCATTGACGCGCATGTACTGGGCCTTCCTCGACCGCAACGCGACGCGGTTGGCCAACAACCCCCGCGTGCGCGTCCCGCTTGCCGCGCTCGGGAAGCGCGCGCCCGAGAAGCGCGCGGGCGACCGCGAGGTGCATCGTCGCGTCGTCGCCGCGCTCGAGCGCCGCGAGGTCCTGCGGCCCGACGCGCTCGCCGACGCGTAGAGAGGCCGGGTATGGAGACGATCCTGTTCGAAATGCACTTCGCAGCCACCTGGTTGCTCGTCGGGCTCGTCTGGGTCGTTCAGCTCGCGATCTACCCGCAGTTCGCGAGCGTCGGCATTCGCGAATTCCCTGCCTATCACGAGCGCTACACGAACGGCATCGCCTGGGTCGTTGGGCCGGCGATGGCGATCGAGGGCCTCACTGGGGCCTGGCTGCTGTTCGCGTCGGACTGGGCCGAGCACCGCGCGGTCTTCGCGCTCGGCTTCGCGCTGATCGTATTCAACGCGGCGCACACGGCGTTCCTCGCGGTGCCGCTACACGGTCGGCTGGCAGTCGGATTCGACGCGCTCGCTCACGCAAGGCTCGTACAGTGGAACATGCTTCGTACGCTAGCCTGGACGACGCGTGGGCTCTTGCTGTTCGCGGTGCTCGAGTGAGGAGGGTGACTCTGAGCTCGGCTGCAATCGCGCTTTGATCTTGGCTCGACTCGTCTCGAATCGGCGGTGCCCAGCGGCGAGGACACCCTAGCATGGCCGGATGGACCCGAGCCACGATCGCGTCGGTCCTTGAAGGGTCTCGACGCGCGTTCCTAGAACGCTCCGTCAATGAGCAGTCGCTTCATCCGTTCAGGCTCACCGCTCAAGGAGCTCGCGCGCTGCGCGCATCGCGGCGATGTCGACGTTGAGTCGGATGGCCGCAGCAGCATGGCCATCGACGACCTGTCGCCAGTTGACGGGCTGTTCGCTGGCGTCGAGCGCCAACACTCGCTCGGCGCGAGGGACATGTTTCGGAAAGCGCTCTCCCGTGGGGAGGTCGAGCATGAAATGGGCAATCATCTCCCTTCGGACGCGCGGGAACTCCAGCGCGCGCGTCAGCTCCTCGACCGCAAGTTGCGGCTCTGGATTCGACACGAGCACGAGCTCCACCTCCACCGTAGACGCGCCCAAGCCGGGCCATGGAGCTGGCCTAGGCAACACGAGCTCGCCACGCGCATCGAACACGTCGAAGCTCGCCGTCGGCGAGTCTTGACCACTCGCGTCGCGACCGGCGGTGCGCCACGCGATCGCGTACAAGAGGTGCGGCCCGAGCGCCGCGGTCACATCGTCCGACACGCTCAACTGAAGCGCTGGCAGCGCCTCGAGCGCGACTTCGGCGACCGACACGCCCTTACCGACGGGCACGCGCGCGCTGCGGACGATCTGCGTGTGGTGCTTGCCTTCGGCGTCTGGTAGCTCGAGCGCACCGGCCACCTCGAGCACGAGCGCGCGCGGAGAACGTGTCAGGAACTCGAAACCGCCGAGCGGAGCGTCGCGCGGTCTCATCCAGGCCTCGGGCGCCCCGCCGCCGCGCTCCAACTCGCCGTCCGCGCCGAGCGCAAAGACGCCGATGGGCGCCGGACGCCTCCAGTCTCCGTACAGGTAGGGCAGCGCGCCGTCGAGCGCCACCGCGACCTGTGTACACGCGAGCTCGCCCGAGAGGTCGATCGACGGGAGCACGGTCGCGCCCTCCGCCTGCCAAACAACCGCGAACGGCGGCGTCTCGAAGAGCACCCGCCGGCTCCGGTCCATCGCGCCGAGCTCCCGCATCGAAGCGGCGACCGACACACGCAACGTGTGCACACCCGGTTCGACGCCGACAAACTGGTGACGGCGCTCCCGGTCTTGGTCCGCCAGCCGGATCGTCCTATGCGGTACCCCTTCGGCGCTGACCAGCTCGACGTTGACCAGAGAGTGCCCGACGCCCTCGGCGAGCGTCAGGGCGACGACGACCGTCGCGAGGCGCTCGACGGTGACGACAACGTCCCGTGCACCGCGCTCCAAGGACACCGCGCCGCGCGGCTCTGCCAACACGCTGCCGTCGTTTACCCGAATCGTGTCCAGGACGATCGGCTCGCGGCCTGGGAGCGCGTAGAGCGCGAAGCGCCCCTCGGCGTCGCTCTCGTTCGAGCGATCTGCGAGCCACGGCGCGAAGTCGCTCCTGACGCCCGCATCGCGTGGTGCGCGCGATCGCTCGAGGCGCGCCCCGATGACGGGCAGACCCGCGAGGTCGAGCACACGACCCGTCACCGCTGGCTCGAGCGCGACGAGCCGCACGGCGCCGTCTCCTATGACGGCGGTCGAGAGCGCGATGGGCCGCGGTCGGCTGCGATGCGGCTCGCGCGCGCTCCAGCGTGCTCGCGCATAGAGGCAAGGCCAATCTCGCGGGTCGCTGATGACCTCCAGCTCGAGCGCCTCGTGTTCCAGTGGTACACCGTCGGCAGCGAGCGACACGCGACCCAACCCATCGGTGGACAGGAGCGCGAGCTCGGTCGAGTCGGTCTCTGTACCGTCGCCTTCCGCGCGCGGCCAGCACCAACGCGCTCGAACTCTGCGACGCGCGAGCGGTACGCCCTCGGCGTCGCGCACCTCGAGATCGATCACCGGGCGCACGTGGATGGGCGCCGCGACGATCTGCAGCGAGCGCTCGTGTGCGGACAGCTGCGCGAGCGTGCCCGATCCCAGGCGCACACGCCGCGGGAGTCGCTCGTCTGTCGACGAGTCCGCCTGGATGTCCACGTTCGCGCTTGCGGGGTCGACGCGAACACCGAGGTTGCTCGCGGGCGCGTCGCGCCGACGCGCGCTGCAGTGAAGCGTCCATCGCCCGGGCCACCGCAGCAGGAGCTCGCGGCGCTCCCAGTCGTGTCGCGTCTCGGCATCGCTACGTTCGAAGATCCCACGCAGCATGGACGCCGCGATGCCGTCCACACCTTCGAGCTCGGCGAGGCGCGCGTCGACGCGGAGTTGCCAGTCTTCGGGCGGCGCCTCGCCGTGTTCGCCCTCCAACTCGAAGGCCACCCGCCACGCCGCTACGAGCGCGAACCGACCTTGCGAGTGTATGCCGGCCTCTGGGATTCTTCCCGGTGCATCGACGATGAGAGTGACCTCCCCCACCGGCACATACGTCGCTTCGCCGACCGGCACGTCGGAAAGCGTGAATGCGTCGAGACCCTCGTCGCCTTTGGCGACGTCGAGACCCTCGTCGCCTTTGGCGACATGGAATGAGTACGTCGCGCCGGTGAGCGGCGCGCCACTGAGCGCGTCGACTGCGCGCGGGTCAAGGCGCACGAGGCGCCTCCGCAAGTCGATGTCGTTCGCGCGCATTGAGCCTCCGACGGCGCCGAGGTCGAGCGGCAAACGCGCGACGAGGAACCGCTCCTCCCGCGAGGCACCGCCGTGCGAAACCACCGTCGTGCGCGAAAGGACGCGCAGCACTGCCGGACCTTGGGCCATCGCCTCGACGACGAATTCACCACCGCCGAGTGCTCGCATGCGTCGCGCCCTACGTCCGCCGCCAACCCCGTCCGTACTCGCGACGAGGTCGATCACAAAGCGCTCGCTGGGCACGTCGTCGTCGAGCCAGAGACGCACACGGACCTCGGCCGTGGGCCCGAGCGTCACGTGGAGGTCGCGCTGACCGCGCGCCGCGACCATCAAACGGGGTGCCGCGGTGGCCGCGCCGACGACGTGCAGTTGAAAACGCTGCGCATCGGTGTCGGTCCGCACCTCGAAGGCGCCCACTGCGTCGGTGAGGAGGACGTCGGTTGGGCGCGTGCTGGGAGTATTGAAGTTGTTGAAGAGCTGCGCCGCGTCGTCCTCGAGCACGGTGACTTTGGCCCCCGGTATACATTGTCCGGAGGGATCGACTACGACTCCTGTGACGACCAGCTCGGACTCTGGCGTCGAGGCCAGCGCGGCAGCGAGTGCGTCTCTGAGCGGCGCGGCGAGGCGCGCGCCGGAAACGAGACCCTGCCCGACGTCGAGAACGACCGCGCACGTCTCGGCGCCACCCTCCCAGTGCGAGACGCGCAGCGCCGCGTCCTGTCGCTCAAGGAACGCGCGGGGTACGAACAGCATCAACTCGCCCTGCTGATCGAAGTCGGCAGGCTGGAAGATCACCCGCATTGGCGCGGTGAAGTCGCTCTCGAGCCTTGGATGCGGCATAACGTGCACGATCGCGCCCTCGCAGAGGTCATCCGGCGCGAGGCCCGTGACGAGGTGCACCTCGACGTGGTCGTCTGGGGTGAGCGACCCGAGCTCGACGACCTCACCGTCCTCGAGCGGGCCCTCCACGAGGGCAGGCGGCGTGCCGAGCACACGCCTGTCCAGCACGCGCACCTCGAAGGATCGGCCGAACGGGACCAAGCTCCGTAGGACGCCGTCTTCACTGCCGGTGAACGAGGAGCGATTTGGATCGCTGCGTCCGGGATCGACATCGCGCACGCCGACGGCCTGGTGCCTGTGCCAACCCTCGGCGTCGACGTTGTGCACGCGCACGCCGAGGACGCCGAGCGGCGGCGCAGTGAACGTCGCCGCGCGCGCCGTGAGCGCAGCCGTGTCGACCGGGAACGTGACACGCTCGCCGACGACGTCGAGCTCGACGTGCATCAGCGGCGGTGGCCCGCGGCGTTCGATGAACGCGCCTAGCTCGGGGACCTTGGCCTAGATGTTCTGGAACGTGACGGCGCCTGACGAGTCCGTCGTCCCACGCAACACGACCGACGAGCCGACGACGCTCCCCGGCGTCCACTCTCCAGCCCAGAGGCTCGTCCGGGCGCCGACGAGCGGATCACCGGAAGAGCGCTCGAACGTGACGGTCAAAGTCACGCCCTCCACGGGCGCGGGCGTGGCCTCCTGCCCACCGAATGCGGCGAGGAGCGCGAGTCGAGCAAACATGGCGAGGAAGTGCATGGCGGGTCTCGATCGTACTGCGGGATTGGAGCGCCACCAGCCCCGGCCCCGGGCTTGTGACTTGGCCGTGACCTCCGATGGTCGAGCCGCCCGCCACGACAGTGCCACACACCTATTCGGTGTAGACTGCGCCGATGCAGGGCGGCCGCACGCATCGGAAATACCGCAGAGAGGCGCGAGCCCCGCGAATCCGGTCCCTCGACGTGCGCTCGCGCGGACTCCAGCTCGCCCTTTAACACCCGTGCGAGCGCGTTCGACTCCTCCGCGGCCCGGGGGTCCTGACCCCCTGGCCCTCGCGGTCTCGGTCGTTGCGGCCGCGGCGTACGTGTGGGCGCTGCCATGCCTTCTCTTGGGCACGTCGGCGCCCGCCGCGGCGCGGGGCGCACAGGCCACAGCGCCTCTGGAGTCGCCCGCGGAGTCGCTGACCGAGCCGCCCAATCTGCGCCCGACCCTGCGCTCCGCGCGCCTCGCGGCGGGCAGCTCGCCGCGCATCGACGGCGTCCTCGACGACGCCGCCTGGCAAGAGGCCGCGCGCATCGGCGCGCTGACCCAGGTCGAGCCATTCGAAGGTGTCCCCGCGCGCCACGGCACCGAGGTGCTCGTCGCCCACGACGCGGACTTCGTCTACGTCGCGCTCCTCTGCGCAGATGAACCCGAGGCCATCCGCGCGCGTCAAATGGACCGCGACGCCGACGTCCAGTACGACGACGTCGTTCAGCTCTGGTTCGACACATTCGACGACGGGCGCTTCGCGTACTGGTTCCAGGTCACGCCCGGCGGTTCTCTCGGTGACGCGCTGATCTCGGACAACGGCTCGTCGTTCAACAAGCAGTGGGACGGGATCTGGTACGGGCGCACCGCGATCACCGAGGCGGGCTGGCAAGCCGAGCTCGCGTTCCCCGTGCAGACCTTCAGCTTCGATCCCGCGCGCTCGACCTGGGGCTTCAACGTCACGCGCGAGCGCATCGCCGACGGGGAGGACTCGCGCTGGGCGACCCCGCGCCAGGGCATCTCGTTCTTCACGCTGTCCGACGGTGGACACCTGACGGGGCTCACCGGGCTCCACCAGGGGCGCGGGATCGAGATCATCCCGTACGCGCGCGTCGGCCTCGCGCGGCCCGACTCGTCGCGCAGTGAGGAGAGCGCCTTCGACGCAGGTGTCGATATCGCTTGGCGGCCGACGCCGGCCTCGACGCTGCGCCTCACCATCAACACGGACTTCGCCGAGACCGAGGTCGACAATCGCCAGATCAACCTCGATCGCTTCCCTTTGTTCTTCCCCGAGAAGCGCGACTTCTTCCTGGAGGACGCGGGCGTCTTCGAGTTCGGCGCGCCGACGCTGCGGCGCAGTCTCGTGCCCTTCTTCTCGCGCACCGTCGGGCGCGGCGCCAACGGCGAGGCGATCCCGTTGCTCGTCGGCGGCAAGTTCACCGGACGCTTCGGCGACTGGAACATCGGCGCGCTCGGGACCCTCGTCGACGGGACGGAGCGGACGCCCGAGCAAGGCCTCGGCGTGCTGCGGATCTCGCGCAATCTCGGCGACGGGCGCTCTGTTGGCGGGCTCGTGACGACGGGCGACCCGGAGGGCGGCGGCGCGGAGGGTGGCGGCGCGGAGGGCGGCGGCGCCGCCACCTTCGGCATCGACACGCGCCTCGGCTCGAGTCGCCTCTTCGGCCCAGGTCGAACCGGCTTCCTGTGGGCGTACTTGCTCGGCACGACGGGTGACGGCGAGGGCGGCGACGACACCGCGTACGGCGTCGAGGCCCAAACACGCTCGCGAACCTGGCGGCACTCGGCCGAGCTGCAACGTGTCGGCGCGCAATTCGATCCAAAGCTCGGCTTCGTCGGTCGCCGCGGCTTCGAGCGCGCCGGGCTCCAGTCAGAGTACACGTGGCGCACGGATGACACGACGCGCTGGCTGCGCAGCTACTCGGCGAGCGCCGCGCCGACCGTCACCCGCGACCTCGACGGGGACGAGGACGGGTACAACCTGCCGGTCAAGCTGTTCGGAGCGAACCTCTGGACCGAGGACAGCGTCGAGCTCGAGATCGAGCGGATCGGCGACCAGCTCGACGACGGGTTCGCGCTGAGCGACTCCGTGCGAGTCCCCGCCGGCGAGTACGAGATGACCCGCTGGTCGCTCGAGGTCGACACCAACGATCGCCGGCGCGTGCTGGCGAACGCGGGTTACGAGTGGGGCGACTACTTCGGCGGCGAGATCCGCACGCTGTCCTTCGCGCCCCTCTGGGTCCCGAATCGCTTCGTGACGCTCGGCCTCGACTACTCGGACATCGAGATCGAGATCGAAGCGGGCCGCTTCCACACGCAACTCTACGGTTGGCGCGCCAACTTCACGTTCACCCCCGACGTCGCCTGGCGCAACCTGGTGCAGTACGACACCGAGAGCAAGCAGCTCGGCGCCCAGAGCCGACTGCACTGGATCATCGAGCCGGGCCGGGACCTCTTTGTCGTGCTGCAGCTCGGCTTCTCGAAGGAGGACCACGACGCAGCGTTCGTGACAGGCGAGCAGAACTTCATCGTCAAGCTCGGCTACACCTGGCGCCGCTGAGCGCGCACAACGGGGCCGCGCACAACGGTGCCGCACACGCATTGTCGCTTTCAACAACCCGAAGTACCGGAGCAATCGCGACCCCCGCTGGGGTCGGAGGGCAAGGGCAGCACCATCCGGGTCCGCCTCCTGCTCGCCCGAAGCGGCAGAGGCGCTGGCAGGGCGGCGGTTGCCACCGGCCGACAGATGGGTAGAGTGCCGTCGATGTCGCGCGGTGCCACACTCATCAACTTGACCGTCGTGCTGCTCGCGGCGTCGGGCCAGATCCCCGCCCAGGAACCCGTGGCCGGCGGTCGAGGTCCGGACCAGCGCGCCCGCGAGACCACACCCGAGGTGAAGGACTTGACCGCGAAACGGATTTCCATCTGCGCGCGATCGCCGAGGCGGGCAAGGGTAAGTACGCGGCGCTCGGCGTCGACGGTGACGCCGACGCAGGTGCCCGTGAGCTCGCGCACAGGGTGGTGCAGATGAGCTTCTACTCCAAGGTTGAGCGCGAGGTGCGGCGCTTCCTGGCCGTCCATTTCGAGTACCGCGCGGCCAAGGCGTACTGATGGCGAAGGATCCATTGGCGAGCCTCGGAGGTTACCCCGAAGATCTCGTCTCGAAAGTGCGTGACCTCTGGCAGCGCGGCGAGCTGGCCGAGCGCGTCGCCGCGCGTTATCCCGAGCGGCATCACGTGACGACAAATCGGCAGCTCTACGCCTACGTCAACGATCTGCGCCAGCGCCACATGAAGACGGCTTCAGGTGTGGCGAAGGTCGAGTACGACGAGCGGTTGATGGCCGTCGAGCATGCGCTCGGGCTGCACACGTTCGCCTCCCACGCCCATGGCGGGCGATTGCGGGCGAAGAGCGGCATCCGCATCGCCGGGGTCTTCAGGGAGGCGCCACCGGAGTTCTTGCGCATGATCGTGATCCACGAGCTCGCGCACCTGCGCGAGCGTGAGCACGACAAGGCCTTCTATCGACTCTGCGAGTCGATCGAACCCGAGTATCACCAGCTCGAGCTCGATACGCGCCTTTGGCTCATCGCGCGTACCCCGGCGCCGCAGTGAGCGTCACGACCGCGACCTCGGGTGGTGCGCTCCTCTGGCGCCCTCGCGACGGTCGTCGAAGAGCCGGGGCGTCGCCGCGCAGAGTCCATTGCCAGGCAATTCAGCGCTCTGTCGACAGGAACGACTTCGAACCCGTGTCGGCGGCCGCTTTCGGTCCTAAGCTTGTGACGCAGCGGCGGACCGCTGCGACGCACGCGAGCGAACCCACTCCCACGAATACCGAACATGAATCCCACCCCCGACACATTCGAGAACGACTCCGACGCCGCAGCGACCGCCTCGCCCCGCCACGGCGTCGCAGCGGACAGCCCCAACCTGATCCCCCGCCGCGCGGCGCTCAAAGCGGCCGCGGTCGGCGCGGCGTTCGCGACGAGCGGCCTCTCGATGGCGGCCGCGGCCTGCGCGCCCCGCAATAGCGACAGCGGGCCAGCAAGAGGCCAGGACACCGGCGCCGCCGCGACGGCCGAGATGACGCTGCCAGCGCTCACTTATTCGTTCGATGCGCTCGAGCCGGTCATCGGCAAGCGCATCATGGAGCTGCACCATGACAAGCACCACGCGGGTTACGTCAAGGGGCTGAACGCGGCCCTCGCCGGACACCCCGAGCTCGCGGCCCAGAACGTCGATGCGCTCCTGCGCAAGCTCGACGCAGCGCCGGCGGACATCAAGACTGCGCTGCGAAACCACGGCGGCGGACACTCGAACCACTCGATGTTCTGGCAGATCATGGGGCCGAAGGGAGGCGGCGCGCCCAAGGGCGAGCTCGCGGATGCGATCACCTCGACGTTCGGCGACCTGGCGCGCTTCCAGGAGGCCTTCAACAAGGCTGGCGCGGGCCAGTTCGGCAGCGGCTGGGCGTGGTTGACCCTCGCACGCGACGGCAAGCTCGCGGTCGAAGCGACAGCCAACCAGGACTCACCGTTGTCCCAGGGCCGCGAGGTGATCCTCGGCAACGACGTGTGGGAGCACGCGTACTACTTGACCTACGAGAACCGGCGCGCGGAGTACCTGAGCGCATGGTGGAAGGTCGTGAACTGGGACGCGGTCACGCAGCGCTACGCCGCCGCCAAAAAACACTTCGCTGGCTGAGCGCGGGCACCGAGCTAGCCCGAGCACCGAGTCGCCTGCCTGCGCATGAGCGCGGATACCGAGCCGCTTGCGCAACGCGCTGGCGGCTCGGTTCACTTCGAGGTGAACTCGAGGTTCACTCGGTCCCGGCCCCGAGGACTGCGTCCTCGCCCTGCCGAACTGCGGTGCCCGAGACCGGGCCCGTCGGTGCGCCACGGACGGGCAACGCCAACAGTCGCTGGGCCTCGTCGAGCACGAACTCGAGGTTCATGAACGGCTCGTGCGAGATATCGAACCAGCGCACAAACCCCTCGCCATCGATGAGGTAGGTGCCGTGCAGCGGCACGGCTTCGAAGTCGTCGTACGCCCGATACGCGCGGAATTGCGTCAGGCTCGGGTCCGCGAGGACCGGGAAGCTGTAACCCGTCGCGGCAGGGTCGGTCCCGATCGACTCGGTCAGCGCGTCGGGGGCCTGCAAGCCGATCGCCACGAGGTCGATGCCAGCGGCGCGGAAGTCCTTCGCCAGAGGCTCGAGGGCCTGCAGCTGCTCGACGCAGTGCACACAACCGAAGCCGAGGAACAACACGACGAGAACCGGCCTGCCGCGGAAGCTCGCGAGGCTGTGGGCCTCGCCGAAAGCGTCGTCGAGCGTCCACGCAGGCGCGCGGGGCGGCGACCAATGGGCCGGTCCCAAGGTCTCGAGCGCCACTCGCTCGCCGACGTCGGACGCGTCCTCGAGCGGCACACGCCAGTCCTCGCCGAGCCCGCGGGCGGCGGCCAGCGGCGCGAGGCGCGCGAAGACCGGCAGCGCGAGGTCGATCTCCGCCGACCACTCGCGCACTCGTTCGAAGACCTCGAGCGCTTCGGACTCCTCGCCCGCGACGTGCAGGACGTAGGCCAGGCTGGCGTGGTCGTAGATTTGCCCGTCGCGGCCCTTGATCGCGGCGCGCGCGAGCTCGACGGCCTTGTCCAACAACTTCGTGTCATCGCTGGAGTGAGCGTGTTCGACCATGAGGCGCGCGAGGTGCGAGCGCTCGAAGTTCTCCTCGCGCAGCACGTCGAGGTTGGTCTTGACCTCTTCGCCCGCGAGGACGCCCTGCAACGCGACGAGCGCAGCCCGCTGGCCGCGTAGGCCCTCGAGGTCGCGCTCGTACCGCGCGAGCGCCGCCGCCATCGCGCCCTTGACCTCGTCGCGCTTGCGTTTCGCCGCGAGCGCGTCGGCCTCGGCCTGATCGACCGCGGCTGAGCGGGCCGCGCGGGTGTCGGCCTCGAGGCGCTCGAGCACTGCGAGGGCCTCGGCTGCGCCCTCCGCATCACCGAGGAACAGGCACGCCTTGCCGAGGCTGAATGCGCGCGCTGCGCCGTCGAGCGAGGTGTCGTCGGGCTCGAGGTACATCGTCCCCGCGACGTCGACGAGCGCCTGCCACTCCTCGAACAGCTCGTAAGCCTCGATCAGACGCCGACGACCGTACGTCGCGCTGCAACCCCGGCGAGACAAGAGGTTGTACTCCGGGTGCCGCGGCAACTCGATCGTGTTGAGCGCGAGCTGCACGGCCTCATCGAGTCGCCCTTGGTGCCGCAAGCTGCGGCACAGCCACTCGTTGTTGTGCGCGAAGTTGTGGATCTGGTCGGGCAGCACCCAATCGCGCTGCATGTACGCATGGTCGACGCGCGCCGAGGCCTCTTGTTGGTAGGCCGCGTCGCGGTGGCGCCCGAGGCGCGCGAAGATGTGCCCACCCATGTGCCAGTTGTGCGCGCACAGCGGCCAGCTCAGACCGCACTGGACCGCCGAATCGACGACCCACTTGGCGCTGTCCTCCGCGTCCCACAGGTGGATGCGGTAATGGTGTGCAGGGTGCCGCGGCTCGACCGCGAGGACGTCCTGCAACAGCGACTCGACCGCCATGCGGCTCGTTGTCGGAATACCGTCGCGGCCCCGATTCAACCAGAGTTGGTTCGCGAGGAAGGCCTTGGCCTCGAGGTCCTCGGGCTCCTCCCAGACGAGCTCCTCGAGGTCCTTGACGAGGCGCTCGGCGGCGGCCTTGCCGCGGCGATTGGCTTGATCCTTCTGGTCCTTCTCTGGCGTGGCAGCGCCGTACGCGGCCTCGGCCTTCTCTTTCGAGTCCTCGTCGACAGAGAGGTCGCGGTGCGTGTCGAGCGCCACGAGGTCGCGCGGTTCTTCTGGTCCTTCAACCTCGTAGAAACGCGCGAATGCGTCGATCCAGCGCTGCTCGCGCGGGTCCGCGAGGCCGCGTTTCAACCACGCCGCGCGCGCAAACCAACGCGCGCGGTCCGGCGCGTCGATGTTCGCCATCGCGAGGCCCCAATACCCCATCGCCGCATCCGGATCGAGGGCGAGCACCTGGCGGAACGAGCGCTCGGCCTCGAGGAACCAGAAGCCGTGCAGCTGCGCGACGCCCTGCACGAAGAACGCTCGGGCGCGCTCGTTCGAGCTCGAGATCGAAAAACGCACGCTCGTCGGGACTTCTAGGACGTGCGGCGCCTGGCGGGGCCCGGTGTCGAACGCCGCGGCGCCATCGCCGTGGAGCTGGGCATCGTCGCCCGTTGCGCCACCCTGTGTGCCATCAGCGGTTCCATCAGCGGTTCCATCAGCGGTTCCATCAGCGGTTCCATCAGCGGCGCCATCAGCGGCGCCATGTTGCGGTGACGCGACCGACGGCGCGCACAACGCGCTTGCGAGGATCGCCGCGACGCAGGGCGCCGACCAGGTCGCGAGACCGACTTTGGCTGTCGAGCGAATGATGTGAAAAGTCCTCATTGTGTTCCTTGTTCCTCGCACTTCCAGAGGGCGAGACCGCTCGCCTGCAAACCGACTTCCGCCGTCGCGACTCGCTTCAACGTTTTCAGGTCCAGCGCGTCGACCGTACCACTCTCGCCGCCGATGCCCTCACACGTGATGAATGCAAAGCGCCCATCGGGCGGGATCACGACTCCGTGCGGCACTTTGCGCGACGTCTCGATGCGCGCGAGCTCGCGCCCGGTCGCGAGCTCGATGACCCCGACCGAGCGCGCGCCTTTGTACGTGACGACGAGCAGCTTCCCGTCGGGTGTGACCTCGAGGTTGTACGGCGCGCGCCCCGTCGGGAAACGACGAACGATGGCCCACTTCTTCAGGTCGACCTCGACCACCTGGTGCGCGCCGTTGAGGGCTACGTAGGCGACAGGCTTCGTCGGATGGGTTTGCACCCAGGTCGGCTTCGTCGTGGCTGCGGCGTGGCCGGCCATCGGATCCGAAGGGTCACCAGATGTGCCGCCCGCCACCGGGACTCTAGCGCCACCGACACGCGCCGCGAGGCCGCTGCCGTCGTCGAGGCGCAGTCGCCGCGTGACCTCGAACGTCTGCGTATCGAGTTCGATGAGTTCGTCCGACATCATCGCGCACGAATAGTGCTTGCGGCCGTCGCGCGCGAAGCGCGAGCCGTGGGGCATCGCCCCCGTCGTCGTGCGCGCGACCTCGACGAGAGACTCCGTATCCACGACGGACACCGAGCTCGGCTGCATGTCGCCGTGAAGGTCAAAATTGACGCAGAACAAGAGCCCCGTGTCGGGCGCGACCTGCAGCGAAGCAGGATAGAGCCCGAGCTCGACGACGCCCTCGAGCTCGTTCGTCCCCGTGCGGTACTTGTAGAGCGAACCGTTCGGCTTGCCGTGGGCGAGGCTCACGTACCAGTGCTCGCCGTCGGGGTCGACGGCGATGCCATGCGGGCCCTCGATCTCGGTCGCTTGGTAGCCGACGTCGACCGTCGCCTCGGTGCGGAATTGGACGCCGTCGAAGACGAGCACGTGGACGAGATCCGACGACTCGGAGGCCACGTACAGGTGGTAATCGAGGAGCGGCGCGACAGAGGGCGAGTGAGCGCGCGCGGCCGCAAGGCCAGTGACCGGCGCCGGCACACCACCGCACAGGGCGGCGAGGAGGATCGAGTGCAGCATGGACGAGCGTCTCAGCGTACGAGCTTCACGGCCCAGAGGCCCGAGTTCCAATCGGAGAAGAAGACGTGCCCTTTGTGCGGCTGCGGCCCCCATGCCATCGGCGCGTTCTTGACGTAACCCTCAGGGTCGTCCGACAAATAGAACGCGATCTCACGGCCTTGGCGGTACAGGTCGCCCATGACCTCACCTGACACGTCGAGGGCCCGCAGCCCCGCGTTGTAGTACGCACAATAGAGCACGTCGTCCTCGATCCAGAGGTTGTGCGTGCCGGCCTCTGGGACCTCGTAACGCGCGATCTCGCGCGGCGCCTCGAGCTCGGAGAAATCGATGAAGTGCAGGTAGCCGCGCGGATACGTCGGCTTGCCGGTCAGATTGAGGCCGTACGGGAAGGCCTCGTCGCCCGCGACCACATACGAGATGCCGGTCCCTTGCGGGCTGTAAGGGAACGCCGCGTGGTTCCACCCGCTCGGGTACGCATAACTCGACACGAAGCGCGGGTCGGACGGCGACCCACCGCGGATGCCATTGCCGACATCGACGATGTGCACACCCTCGGACCAATTCGACGAATAAGCGAGGCCGTCGACGACCCATACGTCGTGGATCGACGGATTCGGGCGATCGACTTTGTACGAGCCGATGCGGCGCGGCGCGCCGGGATCGGCGATATCGAGCACGTCGTAACGCTGGCCGGCGGAGAGGGCGTACAGCTGGTTGCCGTCGATGAAGACGTTGTGCACGCCGCCTGTCAATTGGTCGTCGAATCCTGAGATAATGCGTGGCTCGTGCGGGTCGCTGACATCGACGAGCACGACACCGTTTTTGCGATTCGACGCGCCCTCGCGCGAGAGCACGCAGATGCGCCCGTCGGCGGAGACCTTGACGTCGTTCACCGTGCGCGCGTCGATCGTGACCGTCGCGATGCGCTGAATATCCGCGGGGTCGGTGACATCCCAGAAGATCGCGTCACCGTTCGCCCCCCACGTGCCAGTGACCGCGTAATCGCGACCGTCGAGGCCCTCCCAGACCCACAGGTCCGAGGTGTGCATGTCCCGCACCGGTCCGTGTCCGACGAGCTCGAAGCTGCCGCGCACATCGCGCGCCACGACATCGAGGGTCATGAGCCCGAGAGCGGCCCCTGAGCGCGCGGTCACGTGGTAGCGGCCTGGTTCCTCGGCGACAAAGCGCCATTCGCGCTCGGCGCCAGGGATGGGCTCCAATTGGCCAGACGCGCCGGCCCCACGGGTGTCGGCCGTCTCGGCGCGAAACGTCAGCTCGACAGGCACACCGACCACGGCCGCGCCAGCGGCGTCAGACGTGGTGACCCCGATGCGCACGACGTCGCCCGTGCGGACGGGAGTGGGCGACTCGGGCGCAGGTGCGCCGCCCATGTGCGCGCGATCGAGGACCATGGAGGCGATCGGATTAGCGCGTACCGTGACGTCGCGGCTCGCCTCGAGGCCCTCCGTCGTCGCGGTGAAGCGCACGCTGCCCGGCGCGAGCACGGCCACCCGGCCGCCGCCGTCGATGACCGCGATCCGCGGATCGCTGCTCTGGTACGACGGCGCGAGGCCAGGGCGCAGAGCGCCGTTGATGTCGACACCGCGCACGTCGAGCTGCGCCGAAGTGCCGACGAAGAGGTCCGCGGCCTCGCCCGCGAAGGTCAACGTGGCGAGCGTCGGAGGCCTCACCGTGACCTGGACGGTCGCCGAGACCCGCGCGCCGAGGCTCGCGCGGCTGGCCTGGTTCTCGCCCCCATTCCCGCGCGGCTCACGCACACGCAACAGCACCTCGAACGTCCCCGGCGCGAGGGCCGTCAGCTGCCCTTCCGCGTTGACCCGCAGGCTGCGGCGCGCGCGGGAGAGGTACAGGAGCTCCGCCCCTTCCCCGCCCTCGATGTGGGCGACGATCTGGGCCTCCTCGCCGACCTCGAGCACGAACACCGGGGTCTCGACGACGATCGTCGGCGCCCAATCGCGCGCTGGCGCCGGCTCCTGGGTGGCTGGGGCGGGAGCGGGCTTCGTCGGCGCCGATTGGGGCGCCGCAGGCCAGGCGCCGGCGATGCTCGCTGCGGCGAGCGCGGCCGCGGCCGCCGCGAGGGACCGCGACAGGGCCCCGGGACGCGCTGGGGCCAAACGCGATGGGGCCAAACGCGATGGGGCCAAACGCGATGGGGCCAAACGCGCTGGGGCCAAACGCGCTGGGGCCAGCGAGGGTGTAGGGGCCGGGCCTTGGGCCGAGCGAAGTGTGGAGTGCAGCGACATATCCCCTGCAGTGTAGGTGCGCCGCGCCGCCACACAGCGTAAGGGGTGAGTCGGTTCCGAAGGGCGCACCCTTCAAAGTGACACCCGCGGTTGCTCCAATCGGTCCTCGGGGGGGAACTCTCCCGTCCCAGGACACGACCATGCCCCCTCGCGAGCCCGACAGCCGTATCCACGGGCGTTCCCACGGGGATGCCCAAGAGGACTCCGACGGCTGGCCCTATGGGGCCCCGGACGGCAGCCCGGCGCCCGTCGCCGAGCCCGCGGCGCACGAGCTGGCGGGCCTCTTCGATGACGGCGAGGGCACCGGCTCGCGCGAGGGCCCAGGCTCACGCGAGGGCCCAGGCTCACGCGAGGGCCCAGGCTCACGCGAGGGATTCGGCTCACGCGAGGGATTCGGGCCGCCCGCGGGCGCGCGCGCCCGCACCGCGTCCCTCTGGGACACGCCACCACCTTCCCCGTCCAAGGCTGCCGCGCCGAGGTCGGGCGCAGCTTGGAACATCTCGCGTCGCGACGACGACGTCTGGTTCGAGGCCAGCCCAGGGCGCGGGCCCAGTTCGGGGCGCAACGTCCAACCGGAGCACCGCGTCGCCGACGTCGAGGCCGCGATGGTCGAAGTGCGCGCGCGCGTCGCCGAGGTCTTCGGTTTCGATGAGCTGCGCCCGCTGCAATCGGACGCGATGAGCGCTTGGCTCGCGGGCCGCGACGTGCTCGTGATCCTGCCCACCGGCGGCGGCAAGAGCCTCTGTTACCAGGCGCCAGCGCTCGTGCGCGGCGGCTTGACCCTCGTCGTGAGTCCGCTCATCGCGTTGATGAAGGACCAAATCGACTCGCTCCTGTCGAACGGTGTGCGGGCGGCGATGCTGTCGAGCGCGCTCGAGAGCGACGAGCGCTACGCGGTCCTCGACGCGCTCGACCGGCGCGATCTCGACCTCTTGTACGTATCGCCCGAGCGGCTCGTGATGGACGGGTTCCTCGAGCGCCTCGAGCGCGCGGGGCTCGCGGCCGTGGCCGTCGACGAGGCGCACTGCATCAGCCACTGGGGCCACGATTTCCGGCCCGAATACCGTCAGCTCGGCCTTTTGCGCAAGCGGCGGCCCGAGCTGCCGATCATCGCGTTGACGGCGACGGCGACGCCGCGTGTGCGCGAAGACATCGAACGCGAGCTCGCGCTCGTCGACCCGGTGCGGCTCGTCGGCGACTTCGACCGGCCGAATCTGATCTACCGCGTGCTGCCGCGGCTCGAGCTCCTCACGCAGACGCTAGAGGTCGTGAAACGCCACCCGGGCGAGGCCGGCATCGTGTACTGCATGCGCCGCAAGGACACGGAGAAGCTCGCGGCGGACCTCGCGCGCAAGGGTGTGCGCGCGCTGCCCTACCACGCGGGCCTGGCACCACAGGAGCGCGAACGGGTGCAGGATGCGTTCCTCAACGAAGGCATCGAGGTCGTCGTCGCGACCGTCGCGTTCGGCATGGGCATCGACCGGCCCGACGTGCGCTTCGTGATCCACGCGGCGCTGCCAAAGGGCATCGAGCAGTACTCGCAGGAGACGGGGCGCGCGGGGCGCGATGGGCTGCCCGCGGAGTGTGTCCTGCTGTACACCGGCGCCGACTACCACGGCTGGCGCGGGCTCATGGAGCGCAGCGCCCAGGACGCGGATCGACAGGGCGCGAGCGGCGCGCTCGGCGAGCTCGAGGGCGCGCTCGAGCGCCTCAGTGAGCTATGGGGCTACGCCTGCGGCACGGGTTGTCGGCACCGCACCCTCGTCGAACACTTCGGCGGGATCTACCTCGGGACCGGGAAGCCGGCTAGCGACCTCGCGCCGGAAGAGAGCGACCAGAGCGGCCCCGGCGACGTAGCGGTGCAGGGCGACGAGAGGGCGCTGGGCGCCGTCGCCAACGGCTGCGGCGCGTGTGACGTGTGCCTGGGCGAGCTCGATCTCGTCGACGATGCCTCGACGATCGCCAAGATGATCCTCTCGTGTGTTGTGCGCTGCGGTCAGCGCTACGGCGCGGCCCACATCACCGACGTCCTGCGCGGCGCGGACACCCAGAAGCTCCGCGAAAAAGGCCACTCTCGGCTTTCGACATTCGGGCTCATGAAACAACGCCGGTCCAGCGATGTGCGCTCGTGGATCGATCAGCTCGGGGCCCAGGGGTTGATTGGGGTCGCCGAAGGCACGTACCCGACCCTTTTTCTGACGAAAGAAGGGCTGGCAGCCATGAAGGGCGAGCGCGCGGTCACGTTGTTGCGACCGAAGGCGCCTCAGCGCGACCTGGCGCGCGCCAGGCCGCGGCGCACGGCCGTGGCCGCTGCCGCATTCGAGTCGGGGAACGTCGACGAGGACCTCTTCGAGAAGCTGCGCAAGCTGCGGCGCGAGCTCAGCCAGGCGCGCGGCGTGCCGCCCTACATCATCTTCGGCGACGCGACCCTGGCCGCGATCGCGTCCGCCAAACCCCGCACCACGGCGGAATTCCTGGCGCTCAAGGGTGTCGGCGAGAAGAAGGCCGCGGACGTCGGCCCGGCGTTCCTGGCGCTCGTCGCCCAACACGCAGGCGAGGGCAGGGACGCTCCCACGCAGAAGACAGACGGGTCCTGAGGCCGACTCGGGGGACCAGCGCTTGTCCCGGGCCCCGCGTTCGGGACAATGGGGGGCGTGCAACCCCTCACGCTCGAAGTCAACGGCGACGTCCATACGACGGCCGCCCCCGATCACTGGACGCTGCTCGAGGTGCTGCGGTACGGCCTGCACCTCACTGGCTCCAAACAGGGCTGTGACAAAGGTGATTGTGGCGCCTGCACGGTGCTGGTCGACGGCGAGCCGCGCCTCGCGTGTTTGATGCTCGCGCGCCACGCGGCCGGGCACAAGGTCACGACCATCGAGGGCCTCCGTCCGGCGCACCTCGCGGCAGGCGGCGCGGGCGCGGACCCGATCCAGGAGGCCTTCGATCGCTGCGGCGCCCTGCAGTGCGGCTTCTGCCAACCCGGGATGATGCTGTCGGCGCGCGCGCTGTTGGCGCGCAACCCAGAGCCCTCGCGGCACGAGATACAGGCGGCGCTCGCAGGCAACCTCTGTCGCTGCACGGGTTACACGCAGATCGTGCAGGCCGTCGAGACGGTCATCGCAGAATCGGTCGGCGAGCAGGGCCCCGAGGCCGCTTGGCAGCGCGGCCCCGAGGCCGCTTCGCAGCGCGGCCCCGACGCCGCGCAGCGCGCAGGCGGCGAGACGCGTGCCGCATTGAAGGGTATTGGCTGCGAGGCGAGCACCGCATTGAAGGGCTCGAGCGAGGTGCGACATGGCGGCGCGTGACCAGCACGGCGTCGGCGCGCCGTTCGAGGAGTTCCAGATCATCGGCCGGCCGCAGCGCAAGGTCGACGGCCTCGCGAAGGCCACCGGCACGGCGGTCTATACGGACGACATTCAATTGCCGGGGATGCTGCACGCCAAGACGCTGCGCAGCCCCCACCCTCACGCTCGCATCGTGGCGATCGACACCTCGCGCGCGCGTGCGCTGCCGGGGGTGCATGCCGTGATCACGGGCCGCGACCTGCCGATCAAGTACGGCGTGATCCCGTGGACACCCGACGAAAACGCGCTCGCGGTCGACAAGGTGCGTTTCATCGGCGACGAGGTCGCCGCGGTCGCCGCGGTCGACGAGGACACGGCCAATGCAGCGCTGGCGCTGATCGACGTCGAGTACGCGGTGCTGCCCACGTTCCTCGATCCGCGTGTGTCGCTCGCAGAGGGTCATTTGGCGCCGATCCACGAGGGCAAAAAAGGCGACAACGTCTCGAAACACGTGCAGCTCGAATTCGGCGATGTCGACGGCGCGCTGGCCTCGGCCGATGTCGTCCTCGAGGGTGAGTACCGCTTCCACGGCACGACCCATGGCGCGATCGAGCCGCACTGCGCGGTCGCCCGCGCCGACGCGGACGGCAACTTGACCCTCTGGTCGGCGACGCAGATCACGCACTACGTCCACCGCGCGCTGTCGAGCGTGCTCGAGCTCGCCCCGGAGCGCATCCGCGTGATCCAACCGTGCCTCGGGGGCGCGTTCGGTGGCAAGTCGGATCCATTCAGCCTCGAGTTCTGCGTCGCAAAGCTCGCGCTGTTGACGGGACGTCCCGTGAAGATGCTGTGGACGCGCGAAGAGGTCTTTTACGCGCACCGCGGGCGCCACCCGATGCAGCTCACGTACCGCACCGGCGCCAAGCGCGACGGCACGATCACGGCGGTGGACGCGAAGATCCTGATCGACGGGGGTTCTTACAGCTCGTTCGGCCTCGTCACGACCTACTACTCGGGCCAGCTCTTGACGGGCCCGTACGCTTTCCCGAATTATCGCTTCGACTCGACGCGCGTCTTCACGAACAAGCCGCCGTGTGGGCCGAAACGCGGGCACGGCTCCGTGCAGCCGCGTTTTGCGTTCGAGGTGCAGCTCGACGAGCTCGCGACCGCGCTCGCGCTCGACCCGATCGAGATGCGGCGCAAGAATTTTCTCGGCGAGCACACCCGCACCGTCAACGGCCAGCGAGTGACCTCGAACGGCTTCCTCGAGTGCCTCGACATAGTCGAGCGAGCGTCGGGCTGGAAGGAGCGTTACGGCAAGCTACCGCGCGGCCGCGGCCTCGGCGTCGCGGGCTCGATGTACATTACGGGCACGAACTACCCCATCTATCCGAACGACATGCCGCAGGCCGGGATCCAGCTCAAGGCGGATCGTTCGGGCCTCGTGACGGTGTTCACGGGGGGCAACGACATCGGCCAAGGCTCGAACACCATCGTCGCTGCGATCGTGGCCGAAGAGCTCGGCATGGAGGTGCGCAACGTGCGCGTCGTCGCTGCGGACACGGATCTGTGCCCGGTGGACCTCGGCGCGTATTCGAGCCGCGTGACGTTCATGGTCGGCAACGCGACGATCGACGCCGCGCGCAAGCTGCGCAAACAGGTGGTCGCGGCTCTCGCCGAAAAGTGGGAGGTCGCACCGGAGCGGGTGCGCCTGATGGGCGGCAAGGCCTTCGACCTCGAAGACTCGACGCGCGTCGTGCCGACCCGCGAGGCGTTTCAGATCGCGGAGGTGCGCTTCGACACCCTCGGCGCGACGGGCTCGTACAACACCCCCACTCTCGGCGGCGACTATCGCGGCGGGTCGATCGGCGCTTCGCCGGCGTATTCGTTCACGGCGCACGTGGTCGAGGTGCAGGTGGACGAGGAGACGGGGCGGGTCACCGTCGAGAAGTTGTGGTGCGCTCACGATTGTGGGCGGGCCCTGAACCCGACGCTCGTCTCCGGCCAGATCGAGGGCTCGTGTTACATGGGCATCGCCGAGGCGCTGTTGGAGGACCACGACGTGAACCGCTTCGGCCTGCACGCCGGGCCCTCGCTGCTCGACTACCGCATGCCGACCGCGCTCGACACACCCGAGATCGAGGCCTTCATCGTCGAGAGCCTCGATCCCGAGGGCCCCTACGGCGCGAAGGAGGCGGGCGAGGGCCCGCTGCACTCCTCGATCCCGGCCCTCGCGAACGCGCTCTACGACGCGGTCGGGATCCGCTTGCGCGAGCTGCCGTTCACCCCCGGCAAGGTGCTGCGTGCGTTGCGCGAGCAGCGCGCAGGCGAAACGCCGTCTGCTGCCACACGTTCCGGATCGAGCGGCCCGCTGGCCCGCGGGGCGGCCCACGACCGCCGGAGGGACGGCTGATGCTGCGGCTGCCGAAGTTCACGCTCCACGAGCCGACCGAGCTCGCGGAGGCGCTCGCGCTGCTCGCCGAACACGGTGAGGACGCGCAAATCGTCGCCGGCGGCACGGACCTCGTGCCGAACATGAAACACGGGCTTTTCGAGCCGCGTGTGCTCGTGTCGCTCGCGCGTGTCGACGCGCTGCGTGGCGTTCACGAGCGCCCCGACGGCGGCCTCACGATCGGCGCGATGACGCCGCTCGCGACGGTGGCTGCGGACTCGCGGGTGTTCGAACACGCGCCCGCGCTCGCCCAGGCCACCTCGCTCATCGCGGGGCCGCAGCTGCGCGCGATGGGCACTCTCGGCGGCAACGTGATGCTCGAGACACGCTGCCAGTGGTACAACCAGACGCACTTCTGGCGCCAATCCCTCGGCTTCTGCCTGAAGAAGGATGGCACGGAGTGCCATGTGGTCAGCGGCGGCAAGAAGTGTGTCGCGGCGGCCTCGAACGACACGGCGCCGGCCTTGATGACCCTCGGCGCGAGGCTCGTGTTCGAGGGCGCGGCCGGTGCGCGCGACGTCGCGATCGAAGACCTCTGGAAGGCGGACGGTATCCGCAACAAACACGTCGCGCACGGCGAGGTGCTGACGCGCATCGAGCTGCCGAAGCAGGCGGCTGGACACCGCGGCGCTTACGGCAAACTGCGCGACCGTGGCTCGATCGATTTCCCGCTGTTCGGCTGCGCGGTGCGCCTCGACCTCGCGACGGACGAGTCGGTGCTGTACGCCGCGGTCGCGGCGGTGGCGCTCGTGGCGCGGCCGATCTTCGTCAAGAACGTGGACGAGCTGCTGCGAGACACACGTATCGGCACCGCGGCCTTTGACGCAGCAATCGACGCGGTGGCCGAGGAGGCCTACCGCCAGTGCAAGCCGATGCCCAACGTGCCCGGAGACGCGGAATACCGACGCGAGATGGTGCCGGTCTACGTGCGGCGCACCCTGCGGGCGGCGGCGGCGGGGGCGGGCCCGGTGCACCACGTCTGAGCTGACGGGCGAGCGATCGGAACGTTCGGGCGCGAGGCCGCCGGTCGCGGTCTCTGGCGGGGCTACCCGCCCGCCGAACCATGCTGCCACTCGGATCCCTGCGATTCCGTGCAAGGAAGTCGCGCCCGCGGCAACTTCGTGGTGGCGATGAGCCCCCACCCGGACCTCGAACACATCCTGCGCGACGTCGCGGCTGCGCGCGCCGTCGCGGCGGACGTGCTGACCGATGGTCACGCCGTCGACGATGTCGTGCAGGAGACCCTGCTCGCGGCCTCGCAGAGGCGCGACGTCGCGAGCGGCGACGGGACGCTCCGAGCCTGGATGCGCGCGACCGCTCGCAACCTCGCCCTCGCCGCTGCGCGCCGCGATCGGCGGCGCGAACACCGCGAGGAGGCCGCTGCGCGGATCGAGCGCGTCCCGTCTGCCGCCGAAGTCCTGGAGCGCCTCGCGCTGCAGCGTCGCGTCGCCGCTGCGGTGGAAGCCCTGCCCTCACCCGATCGCGAGATCGTCGCGCTGCGGTACTGGGACGACGCGCCGCCGCGGGAGATCGCGCGGCGGCTCGGTTTGTCGCCGAACGCCGTCTCGACGCGGCTCACACGCGCGCGAGCACAACTCGCGCTCGCCCTCGGCGCAGACGACCCGCGCGAATCGTCGCGTTGGGCCCTCGTCGTCGCCGCATGGCGACCACGCGTCGCGATCCCCGTCCATGTGACGTGGATTCCCCTAGCAACAGTCGCCATGAAGCCAATCGTCCTCGCCGCGCTCGTCCTCGCCGCTGCGCTGCTGGTCCATAGCGCGCTGCGCCCAGCCAGGCAGCAGTTTCCAGATGGAGGGGCGGCGCTCACGGCTGCCAGCCCAGCAGAGCTCATCGAGCCCGCGCGAGCCAACGACGAACCGAGCAGCGACCGCGCGCCGACCGCCAACGGCCGCGTTGCCGTCGAGGTCGAGCGCGAAGGGCGCGCGGCCCTCAGCGTGCCCTCCGTCCCGCAGCCCACGACCGGCCGGCTCGAAGTGCGCGTCACCGAGGCGACAAACGGCGCAGCTGTCGCCGGGGCCGGACTCGAAGTCTGGGCCTGGTCTTCGCCGAGGATCTGGTTGGACATGCAGCGCACGACGACGAACAGCGCTGGCCTGGCGGTATTCGAGGGCGTGCATCCGGGAAAATGCACCGTGTACATCCACCGCCTGACCCTAGAAAACACCTTCGACGCGGAGACCCTCGACCTCAGCGCCGGCGAGACGCGGGCCGTGCAGTTCGCGGTCGTACCGGGCGTGACGTTCTGTGGCGTCGTGCGCGACTGCGCCGGACGCGCCGTGCCGGGCGCCGAGGTGTGGCTCGGCGATGGCTCGGGTCCACCCACGGACGGCGACGTCGTCACGACGACGGACGCCCAAGGGCGCTACGAGCTCCGCCATGTTGCGACCATTCAGGGTGTCGCGGCGCGCGCCGCCGGCCTCGCGCCCTCGCGCCCGATCGTGCCGCTCGTCGTGAATGCCTCGCCCGATGATTCGGAGCGCGAGCGCTACACCATCGACCTCGTACTGCCCGCCCTCGGTGGCCTGCTGGAGGGCGAGGTGCTCGATACTGTCGGCGCGCCTGTGCCCGGCGCGCTGGTCGTCATCGGAGACGCGCTCGGCGGGCGCGCGGAGCTCATCGACGGCAAGCGTGTATACCCGCCGCCGCGCCTCGTTCTGCGGACCGACGAGGCCGGGCGCTTCGCGACCGACCTGATGGGCGCCGGCACCCTCGCCGTGCGTGCGCGGGGCGCTGACACCGCCATCGCCGAGGCCCAAGTCGAGGTCCCAGTCGACGGTCGCTTCGAGTTCCGGCATGTGCCGCGCGGGACGTATCAGGTGCGAATGAAGTGCGCGGGTCACGGGCTCAAAGAGCACTCGGAGTCATTGATTCTCGATGAGACCGCGCCGCACAGCGACCTGGGACTCTTGCAGCTAGCTCCCGAATGACGATCGCTGGGCGAGCTCGGGCGATCGCTGGCCCGCTTGGCGCCGCGTGCGGGACGTCACAGACCGGCGTCTCGGTACAGGGCAGACCCAGCACGAATCTGGGGGACTCCCGGCGCCAGGGGCGTGGCGTACACTCAATAGGATACCTCGTATCCCGCTCCTCTCCCGTCTTTCACAACACCCGCTGCCATGAATCTCCTCCGCAGTGGCCTCGCTGTAGGCTTCGTTTGCGCGTTCGCTCCGTCCGCCGTCGCGCAGTTGTCCTTCGTCTCGAACCTGCCGGGGACGTTTGTCGACATCTCTACGACCGGTGCGCCCTTGTCGCTCACCGATGACGCAGAAGTCGATATCCCTACAACCGTCGGGAACGCGCTCTTCGCGGCCGGCACGGCCCGCGTCGGTAGCAATGGCGGAGTGCGTTTCAACGGCATAGGGCTTGGGCTCGCCTTCGGCAATCTGGCTCTACCCGCAGCGGGCGCGTTCTCGTTGACGAGTCAGTCCCTGTTACCTTTCTGGGACGACATCAACACGGTCAGCGGGACCCTCGGTGAGATCTACTGGCAGGAGACGATGGGCATGCTCATCGTGCAGTGGCACGACGTGTCCTTCTTCAGTGCGAGTGGGCAAGGGACCGCCCGTTTCCAGATCCAGGTCCCTTCCTCGGGCTCGACCTGGGCGCGCTTCGTCTACGCCGACATCATGCAGGCCCGACCGAACGGCGGCGGCAGCGCGACCATCGGGTACCAGGCTGGGCTCTACGGCAACACCGTGCAGCACTCGTTCAACGCGGCGGGTGCAGTGACCGATGGCACGGTGCTCTCGTTGGTCGGCACTTTCAGCCCGCCCCCGCCGCCGCCCAGCAACGATGAGTGCCTCGCGGCGCTGCCGCTGGCATTGAACGCGCCGACGGCCTTCAACTCTCTCACCGCGACGAACAGCGTGCCGGGCTTCAGCTGCGCGACGGGCAGCGCGGACATCTGGTACACGTACGCCGCCACCAGCGGCAATACGGTCATCGTCGACACCTGTGGCTCTTCGTTCAACACGGTGCTCGAGGTCTACACGGGAACGTGCGCCGGGCTCACGAGCTTGCGCTGCAACAACGATTTCTGCGGGACCCAGTCGAGTGTGAACTTCGTCGGCGTGCCGGGCACGACCTATCGGATCCGCGTCGGTGGCGCGAACAGCGAGGTCGGTATGGGGACCGTCATCGTGTCTGAGACGCCGCCGCCCAGCTTGACCATCGTCGATAACATCCCGGGGACTTGGATCGACATCTCCGGTACCGGGACCCCGCTCGGCCTAGCTGACGACGCCGAGGTCGACATCACGACGACGATCAGCAACGCCCTCTTCGCGGCAGGGACCGTGCGCGTCGGCAGCAACGGCGGCATTCGCTTCGATGGCGCGGGCCAGGACCTCGGCATCACAAACGGGTCGCTTCCGAACGCTGGCGCCTTCGGCCTCTCCGGGCAATCCCTGCTCGGGTTCTGGGACGACCTCGACAGCGACAGCGGCCTCTACGGTGACATCTACTACCAGGACATCCAAGGCCGACTGATCGTCCAGTGGCAGACCGTCGCGTTCTTCAACGGCAGCCCGACTGCTGACACCGTGACGTTCCAGATCCAAGTCCCGGCGAACGCGGGCAGCGTCATGGCGCAGTTCCTGTACCAGGACGTCTTGCAACCCCGCGCGAACGGCGGCGGCAGCGCCACCATCGGCTACCAAGCGGGCTCGCCGACCCACCAGAACGACTTCGAGTGGAGCTTCAACATCCCGGGTTCGGTCACGAACGGCGATGTGCTCTCGGTGATCGTCGGCGCGGGTGGCTTGGGCTCTCCGTTCTGCATGACGAATCCGAACACGTCCGGCGCGACGGCGGCGATCTCGGCGGCCGGCACGGCGGTGGTCGCGAGCAATGACGTGACCTTGGTGGCGTCGAGCATGCCCATGAACCAGTTCGGTTTCTTCCTGACGAGCCAGTCCCAAGGTTTGGTCACGAACCCGGGCGGTAGCCAAGGCAACCTGTGCCTCAGCGGCGTGATCGGCCGCTACGTCGGCCCGGGGTTCATCAAGAACTCCGGCGCCAACGGGACGTTCGATCTCCGGATCGACCTGAACCGGACGCCCGCCGGCAGCGTGCTCGTCAGCATCGCTCCGGGCCAGACCTGGAACTTCCAGGCCTGGTTCCGCGACAATGGACCCGGTGGACAACCTTGGTCCAACTTCACGAACGGGGTCTCGATCCTCTTCCAGTGATGTGGATGGACCGGTCAACAGGCCAGTGCGGACGTTCTCCGTTCTGGGTCTGCTGATCGTTCCAGGTTGACTGCGAGGCGCCCCGCGTCGATCGTCACGCATGTGCCGGTCGACGCGGGGCGCCCTTGTTCGCTCGCAAGGTCAGTCTGTCGCCGCGCGCTCTGAGAGACAGTCGGCGATCCAGCGCTGACGATCTCCGCGGGGTATCGAGGTTGCTCCGGTACCCCTCGTTGTTGGAAAGGAGGAGCGGTGTGCGGCACCGAACGGCACCGAACGGAGCGGGACTTTCTCATTCCGGTCCCATCCGCTGCAGGTCACCCCAGCAGACGCGGTGGAAGTCGACGGCCGTCGCGAACGCTGCGAGGCCGAGAGGGCGGGACGGCAGGAGCTCGGCGCGCACGCTGACCTCGCGACCGGTCAGGTCGACGTCCACGACGAGCTGGCCGTCGAGCCACGCGCGCACGAATGCGTCGCGGACCTCCATTCGCAGCGCCGTGCGGACACCGGGCGGGAAGGCGCGGAGGAAGCGGGTCGGATTGCGGCTGGCGTCCTCGCCGTCGAGGCACGAGAGGCCGCACACGGTCCCGCCCCAGCCGCCGAGCACCAAGGAGATGTGCGCGCCCGCCGCCGGGAAGGTCAGCGCGCACGGGAAGTCGGTGCCGAAGCGCTTCGTGAAGTCGACCTCGATCCAATACGGCGAGGTGGGCAAGTCGAGCTCGCCGCCCTCTGTGTCGCTCCACGTGACCCCTGCGAGCGGCACGCCGGGCGCGAGAGAAATCCGATCTCTGTCGATCGAAGCGAGACCCTCGCCGCCGAAGCTCGTCTCATAGAAGCCGGACGGGATCGACTGCGACGCTGGGCTCGCGGCGCTCTCGAGCGTTGCTCGCGCGATGACGTCGCGCGCGTCCGGCGCCGGGCTGGCGCACGCACACGCGAGCAGCGCGATGCATCCACTCCACCCACCAACCGCGCCGGATTGGCCAGCTGCAACGGGGTGGGCTGCCGCTGCCCGAGAGGACCCTGCGAGTGGTCGCGCGGATGCATGCGGACCTCCCGCGGGAGTCGGAGGACCGGCTGATCGGTCCCGTTCCACGCGGTCCCGGGGGTGAGCCCGCGCTCTACCTGGCCATCCGATGCCCGACCCAAAACGAGACACTTCTCGAGGCTTCATGTTCCCGATTCTGGAGCCCCGTCGCCCCAGTGTCACGTCCTGCGAGCCGGACCAGGTCAGCCCGCCGAGGCACCTCCCGACCCCCCTTCCCCGGGCTATGCTCGCGGGCTCGGCGCGCCTCGCCCAAACCCCACCAGCCCCCCTCGCCGCCCCCATGCCCCGCTCGATCCCAACCCTCCCGAGCCGCTCCCTTCGCACGCGGGGCGGCCTCGCGCCCAGCGCTCGGCACCTCTCTGCGCTCGCGGTCGGCGTCCTGGTGTCGCTCGTTGCAGGCCACACAGCGCTCGGACAGGCTGCCGATCCCGTCACGGTGGGCGATGCACCCGCGACGCGCGCGCCGCTGCAACTCACGGAAGACTTCCGCTGGGCCCCAGAGCACCGCCCCTCGAAGACCTTTCCGATCACGCGGGTGGTCGATGGCGACACGCTCTGGATCGAACGGGACGGGCGCACCGAGAAGCTGCGGTTGCTGTGCGTCGACACCGAGGAGCGCCTCGAGCTCGGCGACTCCCTGTCGGCCACCAAACCCGGGACCCCCTTCGGGACCGCGTGCGAAGTGTGGGCCAAGGAGTACTTCGCGGCCCTCGGCCGCGACGGGGCGCTGCCGCGGATCGGGCTGCTCTTCCCGGGCGGCCTCGAGCAGCGGGATGTCTACGGCCGCCTCTTGTGCCACGTGCTGCTCGAGGACGGGACCGACTTCAACCTGCTGCTCGTGCGCGAGGGCAAGAGCCCGTACTTCGACAAGTACGGCTACAGCGAGCTCTGTCACGAGCACTTCGTGCGCGCGGAGGCCAAGGCCATCGCGGCCAAGAAGGGCATCTGGCACCCCGACACGAATCGCGGCGCGAATCGCCGCCCGTACGAGCGCCTCCTGCCCTGGTGGGAGGCGCGCGCGCAGGCCGTCGCCGGGTTCACGGCCCGCCACGCGAGGGCGCCCGAGGCCGTCGTCTCGGCCGAGGTCCCCGAGCAACTCGAGGCCGCGCTCACCGGCGGCGCCGGTCGGCTCGAGGTCTTCGGGTCGATCTTCCAGTTGTTCGACGAGGACGACGGCAGCCTGACGGTCCTCTTCCGCGGCGACCGCGAGCGCTCGCTGCGGGTCCGCATCCCGGCCGAGGAGCGCGCCTCGTACACGAGCCTCGAGCTCGGCGCGAGCACCGCCGAGTTCGTCCAGAACTACTACTACATCGCTGGACGCCTGGTGCGCGGCGCCCGCGGCTACGAGCTCGTCGAGGTCCGTCCACGCGATTGGCGCCGCGGCGGGCCCGACCCCGTCTTCGCTGCCGAGCTCAGTACCGATTCCAGGCCAGAATCCAAGACCGAATCCAAGACCGAATCCAAGACAAAGGGCGACACCGTCGAAGCGGGCGCCCGTCGTTGAAGTCCGAGAGAGAGAAGTTGTTGAACCTATGACCACGGTCGTCGTCACACGTAAAGACGGGCTCGCTTGTATCGCCGCGGACACTCGCGCGGCCTACGGGGACACCCGCGAGGGAGCGGATCTCATCTGCAACTCGGACAAGATCGTCCGGGCGGGAGATGCATGGGTGGCGCCAACCGGGCCCGCCTCGGCGCAGCTCGTGCTGCGCCATTACCTGCGCCGGCTGGAGCGGCCGCCGCGTTTCGAAGGCATCGACTCGATCTTCAGCTTCCTCTCCGAGCTGCAGAAGGCCCTGCGCGACGACTACCTCGTGCACGGCAAAGAGGACGCCGCCGACGACTTCGAGTCCATGCGCATGGAGCTGGCGGTCGTGTCGCCGGGCGGGATCTTCGGCTGTTACCCACAGCGCTCGGTTCAGGAGTACAAGCGTTTCTACGCGTTCGGGTCGGGCGCGTCCTTCGCGCTGGGCGCTATGCATGTCGCGGAATCCCACGTGGGGAGCGCAGAGGAGCTCGCGCGTATCGGCGTCGAAGCGGCGGCGGCGTTCGATCTCCACACGGGCCTGCCGCTGACGGTCCGCACCGTCGAGTTGCGCGGTGTCGGGACGCCGTTTGGAGCGACCCCAGCTTGCAGTGGCGCAGTCGGTGAGAGGCGACACACGCGAACGGCGCCAGCTGGAGCCAACGGCTCGCACGGCAGCGGCGGCACCAATGGCTCCAATGGCTCCAATGGCTCCAACGGCTCCAACGGCTCCAACGGCACCAATGGCACCAACGGCACCAATGGCACCAACGGCTCCAACGGCTCCAACGGCTCCAACGGCAACAATGGCTCGAACGGGACCAACGGGTCCCACGGGCCTCAGCCTTCGATCCGCTCCACACGCTGACGACGGGGATCGACCGTGCGGCGCCGCATGTCGTCGACACTCTCGACGACGAGGCGCGTCACGCGGCCGGTCCCTTCCACGCGCAGGACCTGCCCGAGGTGGCGCCCGTCCACACGGACGAAGTCGCCGCGCTGGAAACGCGGGCGCTCCTCGGACGCGGCCCGCGCCGCGGCGCCAACGTCGGCGCGTTGCGCGGGCGGCGGGGCCTCTGGCCGCGGCGCCATATGCGCGCAGCGCCAGGCCGCCGCGTCCTCGCTGTTGTCGCAGCCGCGCATGAGTTCCTCGGCCTCGTCGTCGAGCCCGAAGTGCCGCGCGAGGGCGACACGCCGAGGCGTGGCGCTGTCTGTCGCGAACCGCACCATCCCGAGCAGCGCGCTGAGGTCCGTTTTGAGCTTCGCCTCGGTGCCGACGAACTCGGGCAGCTCACCGAGGTCGAGGTCGCGCACAATGCGGAGGTCACGGGTCTCGAACGACCCTTCGGTCACGCCGCAGACCTCGAACCACTTCAACGTGATGCCGAGGCGGTTGTCGCGCCGCTCTTTGACGAGCAGCTCCTGGCGCAGGTCGTCCTCGTCCTTGACTTGGAGCCGCTCACCCCACCCTCGCAGCGTCTCGTACACCATGACGATGTACTCGAGCGAGGGATTCGCCCAGCGCACGAACGTCTCCTGGATCGCGATGTCGTCGGAGAGGTAGAGGAGCTCGCACCACGCGGGCCGGCCGTCGCGCCCCGCGCGCCCGACTTCCTGCGCGAAGGCCTCGAGTGTGCGCGGCAGCTGAGCGTGGATCACAAAGCGCACGTCCGCCTTGTCGACGCCCATTCCGAAAGCGTTGGTCGCGAGCACGACGAGGTCCTCGGAAGCCATGAACCGCTCCTGCATGCGCCGCCGCTCTTCGGCGGACAGCCCGCCGTGGTACACGAGCGTGCGGAGGCCTCGCCGCGCGAGCTCACCGTGCAGGCGCTCGAGGTCGCGCACGAGGCTGACGTACACGATGCCGGCGCCGCCGATCTCGCGCAGGCGTGTCGCGAGGAGCTCGATCTTCTCCTCTTCGTGGTCCACGGTCGTGCAGGCGAGGAAGAGGTTCTCGCGCTCGATCCCGGCCCGCAGCACCAGGGGCTCGCGCAGCTCGAGGCGCGCCGCGATGTCACGCGCGACCTCCGGCGTGGCGGTGGCGGTCAACGCCACGGTCGGGACACCGCCCAGAAGCTCGCGGCGATAGAGACCGAGGCGCGAGTAGTCGGGGCGGAAGTCGTGCCCCCACTGCGAGATGCAGTGCGCTTCGTCGACGGCGAGGCGCGTCACGGCGAGGCGCGGCAACACCGCGAGGAACGCCGCGCTGCGAAAGCGCTCGGGCGTGACGAACAAGAGCTTGTACTCGCCGCGCTCCGCCGCACCGAGGCGCGCCTCGCGTTCAGCGCGCTCGAGCGACGAGTTCACGAACGTCGCCGCGAGGCCCTTCTCGGTGAGCGCGTCGACCTGGTCCTTCATCAACGCGATGAGCGGGCTCACGACGAGCGTCAGGCCGTCGAGGATCAGCGCCGGCAGCTGATAGACGAGCGACTTACCCGCGCCCGTCGGCATCGTGACGAGCACGTCGCGGCCCGCGAGCACCGCCTCGATCGCCTCGGCCTGGTGGCCACGCAACGCGTCGAATCCGAACGCGCTGCGCAGCGCCGGTAGGATTCGCGGGTCCGTCACTCCGCCCGCGGTCCACCCAGGAAGGTGGCCCTCAAGGTGGCCTGCCGCGAGTGCTCATCCGACACTCCCGCCGCGCCTTCAGCCGGCGGGAGCGGCGCGCCTTCAGAGAGGGAACATGGCGCGCTGGTTGTCCGCGTCGGGGCGCCCGAACCAGCGGCTGCCGCTTCGACTCGGCGCGCCGCGTCGCCCGACAAAAACACCAGGGCGGCGGTTGTGACGAGACCACCCGCGCCGAGCGTCCACCAAGGGCCGCAGGCGAGTGACTCGGACGGGGCGATGGACCGGCGCGTCATGAGCGCAACAACATAGCGCTCGACGCGGGTCGTTGACAGGCGCGCAAGGCGCGCGTGCCGGCCCGAAACGCCCACCCACCGACTCGCTCAGCGTCCTGCGTCGATCGGTCGCCCCTCGGCGTCTCGGTAGCGGCAGGCGTGCAAGGCCTCGTAGACCCCGAGAGGGCCGTGCACATCGACGTAGCCTCCCGGGCTGTTGGCGCGCTCGAAGCGGCCGGTGAGCTCCATCAGAGCCGGCACCGGACAACGCGCGCCGACGGTGCTGGGCGCCGAGGCGGATCCCGCGCGCAGGGCGAGAGTCGGCGCGACGATGCCGAGCGTGGCGACGAGGAGCGTGGCAGAGGCCCGCCGGAGTCGAACCGCGGTCGCGCGGCGTCGACCGGGCCCCGCCGATGTGATCCCCGCGCTCGGGAGGAGTGCCTGATTGGAGTGTGTCTGCATGACTCGTAGGGAGCTCGGCTCGGATCGAGCGCTCGAGGGCGTCGGACGACCCTCAACGCTCATTGCACCGTGATCGCGGTGGTCGTGACCCGCGTATTGTCGGTCTCGTCGGTCTCGAGCACCGCGTCGAGGTCATCGACGTACACACCGACGCGGTAGCTCCCTGGCGCGAGCGTCGTCGGCACGGTGACCGTCGTCACTTCGGCGCTGTTGGTGCTCACCGCGAGCGCGCTCACGATCCGCGAAGCGACGAGGACATCGACGGCCCGATCGAGCACAGCGTCGGTCGAGAGGTAGATCCCCACCCGCATCCCGCCCGCGGCGACCGCGCCGGCGTTGCGCACGGCGTGGTCGACATCGAAACTCGCGCCCAGCGCGATCGGCCCCGTCGCGCTCGCGGTGACCGCCGTCACACGCAAGTTCGGGCGCGGAATGCTGACGACGAACTGCGCCGTCGCTGCGCGACCGTTGTCGGTCTCGACGGACTCGGCGATGAGCTGGCCCCAGTCCGCGAAGGCGCCGAACCGGTACGTCCCGGGCGCAAGCGTGTTCGGGATCGTGACGGGCACGCTGGCCACCGACGTGAACCCGATGCCGAGGCCGAACGGGATCAGGCGATCGCCGATGAAGATGTCATCCGTCGTGATCACGGGGTCGAGCGACAGATAGAAGCCGACCCGGAAGCTGCCAGAGGCCGACGCGGTGCCGATGTTCTTGACCCGCGACACGACCTGCATCACCGCGCCCGGCTGCGTCTGGGACGACCCCGGCGTCACCTCTTCCATGACGAGGTTCGGCATCGGGTTCGGCGTGGTCGTCACGTCGAGGGTGCTCGTCGCCAGCCTCAGGTTGTTGGCCTCGGAGAGCTCCGTGAGCTGCCCGAGGTCGTCGACGACGAGGCCGACGTAATACGTGCCCGGCGAGAGCCCGCCCGGCACGACGAAGCCGTTGCTGGCGCCCGACGAGCCGCCTGATGGCAGCGACCCAAGGCCGCGCGAGCCGAGCAACACGTCCGACGAGCTGATCACCGCGTTGTCCGAAAGGTACACCGCGACACGGAACGCGCCGGCCTCGACCGGGCCGACGTTCTCGACCAGCTCGTCGACCTGAATCACGTTGCCGCCGCCGGGTTGGATCGAGTTCGGAGAAAACGAGAGCGACGCAGCGACGAGGTCCGGCAGCGGCGGCACGACGAGCTGCACGCGCTGCGGCGCGATGAAGGTGTTGTTGCTGCGATTCGGGTCGAGGAGCGCCCCATTCGGGTCAGCGACCAGCCCGACGAACCAGTCGCCGGCCTGGAGATTCGTCGGCACGGGCAACGCGACGCTGCCCGACGCCGAGGTCGCGCCGCCGGCCAGGCTCGTCAGGGCGCGCGAACCCAAAAGGACGTCGACCAGCGGGTCGATCGTCGCGTCCTGCGAGAGATAGACGGCGACCTGGAACGCGCCAGCGGCGAGGCTACCCTCGTTGCGCACGGATTCGTCGATCGTGAGCGCCGCGCCGACCTGCACGGAAGAGGGCGCAAAGCTGAGCGACGCGGCCACGATGTCCGTGTCGGGGGCAGGCAGCACCTGCACGAGCACGGCCGCGCTCGCGACGTTGTCGTTCTCGGAGACCTCGAGCACCTGCTGCAGGTCATCGACCATCACCCCCACGTGGTAGTTGCCGGGGGTCAACGTGACCGGCACCGTCAACTCTCCTTGTGCATCGTCACGGGCTCCGGCCGGGAGGTCGATCAAGGTGCGGAACCCGATCAACACATCCGCGGTGCTGATCGTCGGATCGCTCGAGAGGTAGACCCCCACACGAAAGGCGCCGGCCGCGCCCGCGCCGTTGTTCTGAACGGAGTCGGATACCTGCAGGGTCGTCCCGGCCTGCACGCTGAACGGCAGGAAGCTCAAGCTCGCCGGCATGAGGTTCGGCAGGATCGGCGGCTCGACCATGATCGCCATCGGCGCGACGGTGACATTGTTCGTCTCGTCGAGCTCGGTGAGGGCCCCGAGGTCGTCGACGACGAGCAGCACCCGCCAGATCCCCGTAAGAGTCGAGACCGGCACGGCCAACGACCCCGCGGCGCTCGTCTCGGCGCCCGCGGCGAGCCCCGTCACACCCCAGAATCCGAGCCGTCGGTCGGCGCCGTCGAACGCGTCGTCCGCCGAGAGGTACACCCCGAGTCGGAACGCGGGCACCGCCGCGGGCCCGAGGTTGCGCGCGCGCAGCACCACGTTGATCGGCATGCCGGCGCCGATGACCGTCTCGGCGACGGACAACGAGACGCCGACCAGGTCCGCGTCGACGACGATGGCGCTCGAGCCACCACCTGCGCCCGCGCCCGACCCACCGGACCCGCCTCCACACGCAGTGAGGGCGCAGGCGGCGAGGAACGTGAACCAGCGCCCAACGCGCCCGTTCGAGGCGGGGAGCGGTGAATGTGACGAGGAGGGTGCGAGCATGCCGTGGTCCGGGTGGACATCCGCACCATCGGCGCTGGCTGGTGCGACCTACCGCCCAAAATCGCTTGCGCGCGCACCGGCCAGCGCGCGTGCACACGCTCCTCGCCGCGCCGACCCCAACTGGTAGTATCCCGGCCTACAGGTCGACCGCGACCGGCTGTGGAATCACGGCGGCAGGCGACCTCCGCGTATGCGAGTCCTGGTCCTGGTTCCGACCGAGTTGGAGTGGCGACGCCTCGCGGCATTGCCTGCGTTCCCGCGCGCGAGCGACGGCGACGGCGACGTCGGTGTCGAGCTGGTCGGATTCGGACCCGTCGCCGCCGCGGCGCGCAGCGCCGCGCTCTTCGCGGCCCATCGTCCAACCCGCGCGCTCCTGATCGGCATCGCCGGTCGTTACGACGCAGGCCCCAACTCGACGGGCCCAGCGCCGACGGGCCCAGCGCTGACGGGCCCAGCGCTGACGGGCCCAGCGTCATCGAGCGCGCCTCCAGCCCTCGCCGTCCGTTGCGGCGCCGTCCGTCTCGACGGGGTCGGCGCAGGCTCAGGGCCCCACTACCGCCTGCCCTCCGAGCTCGACCTGCCCCAATGGCACGATCACCGAGGCGCCGTCTTCGAGGAGCTGCCCCTCGCGGACGTTGGCCCGACCCTCTTGACCGTGGCTGCAGCCGCAGGTGACCCGAGCGACGTCGCGGGGCGCCTCGCGCGTCACCCCGGCGTCGTCGGCGAGGACATGGAGGCCTTCGGCGTGGCGCTCGCAGCGCGCGAGGCGCGCATCCCCCTGCACGTCGTGCGCGGCTGGTCGAATGTCGCAGGCGACCGGGACAAGGCGCGTTGGGATATCGACGGCGCGCTCGCTGCAGCCTGGCGGGTCGCCGCAGAGCTGCTCGCAGAATGGCTCACGGAGGTGCGCCCTTGAGCGCGCCCCGCCGGACCCTCCGTGTCGGCATCAGCACGTGCCCCAACGACACGTTCGCGTTCCACGGCCTGCTCACGGGCGCGGTCCTGGCGCCCGGGCTCGACCTCGAATTCGTGCTCGCCGATGTGCAGGAGCTCAACGAGGGTGTGCTCAGCGGGCGCTTCGACGTCGCCAAAGTCAGCTTCCACCTCGCGCTGCTCCATGCGCGCGAGCTCTGGGTCCTTCCGAGCGGGTCAGCCCTCGGGTTCGGCAACGGGCCGCTGCTCCTCGCAGCGCCGGGGCTCGACGCCGACGCGCGGCCCGGGCCGGACTCCGTCGTGCTCTGTCCGGGCGAGCACACGACCGCGTCGCTCCTCTTCCGGATGTTCCACCCGGGCGCCGCAGCACCGCAACAGGTGTTGTTCTCGGACATCATGCCCGCGCTCGAACGGCGCGCAGCGCACTTCGGTGTCTGCATCCACGAGGGACGCTTCACCTTCGCGGAGCGCGGCCTCGTCTGCCTCGAGGACTTCGGCGCGCGTTGGGAACAGGCGACGGGCGCGCCGCTGCCGCTCGGCGGGATCGTGGTCCGGCGCTCCCTCGGCGAGGATGTCGCGCGCCGCATGCAGGCAGGCCTCCGGGCGTCGCTCGAATTCGCGACGCATCACCCCGAGGCGACGCTGCCCACCATGCGCGCCCACGCAGCGGAGCTCGCGGACGACGTGCTCTGGCAGCACGTCGATTTGTACGTCAACGCGTGGACCATGAACCTCGGCGCAAAGGGTCGGCGCGCGCTCGAAGCGCTCTCCGATCACGCGCACGCAGTGTTGCAGCTGCGCGTACACGATCCTGTAGCGCCGTTGGAGGTCCTCGCCTCACCCGGGCGACTCTTTCATGTGATCGAGCGCTCGGCACACGACCGACACGACTGGCGCGAGCCTTGGACGCCGCCCTCTCTCGCAGCCGAGGGGTTTGTGCACCTGTCGTGCGACGACCAAGTGCGCGACACCCTCGCTGTGCACTACCGCGACGCCCACGAGGTCGTGTTGCTCGAGCTCGACCCTCTGCGGGTGAACGACGCGGTCGTATTCGAAGCCTCGCGCGGGGGCGCGCTCTTTCCGCACCTCTATCGCGCTCTCGAGTCCACTGACGTGCTGCGCAGCACGCTCATGACGCTCGGGCCTGATCGGTGAGACGGGAACGAGGGCTCGGTGGTGGGCGATGCGAGGGTCTCGCGCGCCGGCCCAGGGCCCCAGAAACGGCCGAGGGCGTGCCCCGTTCCCACGGGACACGCCCTCAGCGTGGACCGCGCCCCGCTGCCGGGGCGCCCGCATGGTCACTCCTTCGGGGTCGTGCCGCCGGCGTCGCGCGCCTCGAGCATCTCCTTGCGGATCTCTTGGGCGAGATTCTTGACGTCCTGCATGGCCTTGCGGACACGCGAGGTCGCTGCCTTGTTGCCGGTTTCGGCCTTCTCGATGTCCGCGCGGGCTGCGTTCACGGCCTGCACGAGCTGCTCGAAGTTCTGACTCATCGGTGGGCTCTTCTTCGTTGGTGGGCGGGGGGATCGGGGGTGGGAGCTGGGCGGGTTATGCCCCGCCAGACCCCCCTAGTGGGCACATTCTTGCGTACGGATCAAGGGTCGAGCGAGCCCTGAGGGCCATTCCCGGGGGTACCAAAGCCCCTCGCCCGGGTCTCCGACCACACCTAAACCCTGCGCGGGCAGTGGCTTACGCACTTTATCGCCCGATCTGCAAAGATCGAGCGGTGAGCCCCCCCATCCGCAGCACTCGAGCGAATTCGGCCGGGGTCACGGGTTGGACCGAGAGGCGCTGTCCACGCTGCACGACCGCCATGTCGGCGAGCTCGGGGCAGGCCTTCAGGTCGGCCAGAGACACAAAACGCGGGAGGGCCTGCACCGCGCGCACCTCGATCTGGAGCCACCGCGGCGCGGCAGTGTCGGAGCCTCGGTCGAAGTACTCCGAGGTCGGTTCGAACTGCGTCGGATCTGCGTGCGCCCCGCGGATCACCTCCGCGACGCCGGCGACACCCGTCGGCGTCGCGTTCGAGTGGTAGAAGAGGACGAGGTCCCCCACGCGCACGTCGTCGCGCAGCAAGTTGCGCGCCTGGTAGTTGCGCACACCCTCCCAGCCCGTCGTCTGCGCCGGAGCCGCGAGCAGGTCCTCGAACGAGAAGACCCCGGGCTCCGACTTCAGCAGCCAATGACGCGCCCCGCGGCGCGGTGACGCCCCAACGTTCGAACCGGCCCGCCGCGCGGGTGTCTCAGATCCCTCAGACATCGGAAGTCGAGGTCCTCCAACCTCAGAAACGCGGCTCGCGCAGGGCCACCGGCGGGCCGAGCAGCTCTTCGTAGACCACCGCTTGGCCCCAGGGCGTGCGTACCCGGCGCGAGAGCCGCGCCAGCGCCGCGCCGGGCAGCTCCATCGGTGCGGGCGCATCCGCCGGCGGTTTGCTCCGGGGCAACGCTCGACGCAAAGGCGCATCGGAGGGACGGCCACCCTCACTCGGGACGTGGGCCAGCTCGGGATCCTCGACCAGCGCGCGCTCCAGCATTCGCTCGTCGAACGGGTCGCCGGCGAGGTTACGTTCGAAGGGCGCCGAGTGTTTCTCGACGGGGACCCGCGAGGTCGGCGACGCCGTCGGCGACGCCGTCGTCGGCATCCTCGTCTGGGCCGTCGTCGGCGACTTCGTCGGGGCGCGCGGCGGCGAACCCTGGGCGGTCGCTGCACGTGGCGCCGAACCCTGGGCGGTCACCGGCCGCGACGGCGGCGGCTGCACCTTTGGCCTCTCCGTGGGCGGCTCGGCGCGCGTGCCGCGCTCCAACTGCCCCTGCAGGGCCCGTTTCAACGTTTCGAACGGGTCCTGCTCGGGCGCGGTCGGCTGCGCGCGCCCGACGGGCGCCGGACCCGCGGCCCTCCGCGGGGCGCCACCCTGGGGCCGAGGCGCGCCGCCCTGTTGTTTCTCGACGTGTCCGCGCCGCCGCTCGTTCGCCGCCTCGACCACCCCGCGCAAGAGCGGCCAGACGACCATGAAAAACACGATCAGCCAGCCGAGGATGTCCCCGTTGGGCGAATCCGGGCCCTGGAGTGCTAACGGCACGACCGACGCATGCTGGAGTGCCAACGGCACGACCGACCATTGCGGGAGGGCCAACGCCAACTCGATCGACAGCGCGTAGCTCAACTGCCCTGCTCCTTGGTCACGGGGTCATCCTCGCGCCCGATGTTCGTGCGCATGCGCGTGTCTGCATCGATGTTGCGCAAACGATAGAGGTCCATCACGCCGATGTGTCCGAGGCGCAAGGCCTCGGCGATCGCGAGCGGCACTTGGGCCTCGGCCTCGACGACTTTAGCGCGGTTCTCCTGGACCCTGGCGATGAACTCCTGCTCGGCCGCGACGGCCATCGCGCGGCGCTTCTCGGCGTTCGCCTGGGCCACACGCTTGTCAGCTTCGGCCTGGTCGGCTTGCAAACGCGCGCCGATGTTGTGGCCGATGTCGACGTCCGCGATGTCGATCGAGACGATCTCGAACGCAGTGCCCGCGTCGAGGCCGCGCGCGAGCACGGTCTTCGAGATCTTGTCGGGGTTCTCGAGCACGTCCTTGTGCGTGCTCATCGAGCCGATCGTCGAGACGATGCCCTCGCCGACCCGCGCGATGATCGTCTCTTCGCCCGCGCCACCGACGAGGCGCGCGATGTTCGTGCGCACGGTCACACGCGCCTTCGCGAGCACCTGGATGCCGTCCTTCGCCACCGCCGCGATCTCGGCCTTGCCTTTCGTTGGATCCGGACAGTCGATCACCTTCGGCGTGACGCTGGTTCGCACCGCGTCGAGCACGTCGCGGCCGGCGAGGTCGATGCCCGAAGCCGTCTGGAAGTCGAGGCCGAGGCCCGCCTTGTTGGCCGAGATGATCGCCGTCACGACCCGCGGGACGTTGCCGCCGGCGAGCAAGTGCGCTTCGAGGTCACGCGCCGTGATATCGGTGATGCGCGCCTGCACGAGGTTGATGCGCGCTTGCACGATCGTCGACGGGTTCACCTTGCGCAAGCTCATCGCGAGCATGTCGAGGAGTCCGATGTTCGCGCCCGCGAGCACGCTCTGCACGTAGAGCTTGGCGTACTTCAGGAACAGGAACAGGAAGACGAGCAGGAAGAGCGCTAGGAGCACGAGACCGAGCTCCTTGTAGGGCAGCACGTTCTCGGCGGGGACAATCAGCAGGTGCATCGGAGTCATGGTTCGAGTGAGCGCTCGTACGAGCGGGATCAAGTGTTGGCGGGCCCTGAGCGGGCGACGATGACGCGGTTGCCGGAGACCTCGACGACGACCACCTCGGCGCCGGTGTCGATCATCTCGCCGCGGCTGACGACGTCGACACGACGACCGCCGAGGGTCGCGATGCCGGCCGGCCGGCACGGGGCGCTGACGACGCCGCGGGTGCCGACGAGGCCGTCGTCGCGCCGATCGACGCCGCGCCCGTCCTCGAAGGAGAGGCCGGTCGCTGTGTAACGGCGCCCGATCAGGCTCTTCGGGAACAGCTTCAAGCCCACTCCGAGGAAGAGCGGGACGAGGATGACGGCCGCCACGAGGAGCCGTGTGCCGAGCGCGCCGTCGAGCGAGTACGCCCACCCGATCGCGCCGAGTACACAGAGGGTGGCTGCGCCGCCGAGCACGCCGAAGCTCGGGATGAGGACCTCGGCGACGATCAAGAGTAGGCCGAGGCCGAAGAGCAGGATGATCGGTGTCATCGGGGGCCCTCGCCGGCGGCGCCGGTGAGGCTGGCCTGCGGCGCGGCCTCGACCTCGAGGCGCCCCGCGCGCACGACGACGACGCGCACCCGCGAGCCGGACTCGAGCAGCCCCCCGGGTGAGCTCGCCTCATGGTCGACGCCAGGGGGGTCGCCGTCGAGGGCGACCTTGCCAACCGGGCGCAACGCCGTCAAGGCGGTCCCGAGGGCCCCGGCGCGCGGGACCGGACGCGCGCCGCGACGGGCGCGACTCTCCGGCATCGCGTCCGCGGCGCCGTCGAGGGGCGCGCCCGTGCCGGCGACACCGGACCCACCCGCGAGGACCAGACGGCCGACGAGCGGGGTCTTCGGCAGGAAGCGCCCGACAAGCCAGATCGCGAGCAGCGACGCGACCGCCGTGAGCGCGAGCTCGAAGGTCGCGCTGAGCAGCAGCTCGCGATCCCAGGCGCTCGACATCGAGAAGCCTGGACCGACCTGCGACGTGACGAGGGCCCCCACCAGGCACAACGCGCCCACAAACCCGAACCAGATGAAACCCGGCACGATGAACAGCTCGGTCGCGAGCAACACGAGCCCGAGCCCCGCGAGCACGAGGTGCGGCACGTCCGCAAGGCCCACGAGGTACTGCCCCACGAAGAGCATCACGAACGCCGCGGCCGAGAGGATCCCGGCGACGCCGAAGCCCGGCGTCTTGAGCTCCATGTAACCGAGCAGAAGCCCGAGGAAGAGCAGCACGAGGCGCATGCTGTGCAGCTGGCCGAGCAGGTCCTCGGAGCGCGCGCGCTCGATGTGCTCGAGTGTCGCGCCGGGAAGCCCGAGCTTCGCGAGCACTTCGTCCTGATCAGCGGCGAGCGCGTCGGCGAACCCGAGTGTCACCGCCTCCGTCGCGGTCAACGTCAGCATCTCGTCGAAGCGCGAGACCGTGGCGAGGAGCTCGGGTTCACGCCCGAGATCGACGAGGTCGTCCCATTCGGTGCTCGACATCAAACGCACGACGCCCGCCTCGTCGCGGACCCGTCGCACGACGAGGCGCGCGTCGATCATCGCCTCCGCGAGCTCGGGCGAGCGTCCGTGTTGTTCCGCCCAGGCGCGCACCCAGGCGCGATAGGCGGACTGGATCTTCTCGGGCGCGGGCCGCATCCCGTCGGGGCCGAATTGCACGACCTGCGCGGCGCCGATCGTGCCCGTCGGGGCCATGAGCACGGGGCGCCCGACGATCGTCAGCCAGACGCCCGCGGAGAGGGCCTGGTCAACGACCCAGGTCGCCACCGAGAGCCCCGACGAGGCCGCATCGTCGAGCGCCGCGGCGAGCTGGCGCATCAGCTCGATCTCGCCGCCGGGTGTGTCGATGCGCACGAGGAGCTGCGCGCCGACGTCGCGCGCGCGCCGCTCGGCGCGCCCGAGAAGCGCCAGGTGGCCAGCGTCGAGGGGTCCCTCGATGTCGCACCGGACGACATCCGGGATCGGGCGCGGAGCCTCCGTCTGGGCGCGCGCGAGGCCCGCCACGACGCTGAGGGCGGCGACCACGGCGAGCGCCCGGTACGACGACCCGCTGAGCACACGCGCTAGGAGGAGTCTCGAGGGGGTCATCGTCTAGGCAGGCGGGCTGGATACGGGGGCGGACATCAGGAATTCGACGGCGCACGCGATGACGTCGGCGTCGCGCAGGATACGCCGGTGGCCGAGGCCCTCGAACGGTCGGAACGACGCGCCGGGCCAGCCGGCCGCGACGGCGCGCCCGGCCTCCACGGGGACGTCCTGGTCGTCGGTGGAGTGTAAGACGAGCAGAGGCTCCTTCCGACGGGGAAGCAGGTTGTCGTAGTGGATGTCCTCCACCGAGGTGCCCGCCCGACGCTCCATATTGCGCAGCATGTCCGGCAACAGGTCCTGGTCGCCTGCGACGAGCTCGAGGTAGTGCCCGAAGTACGCGACGAGGTCGTAGGGAGGCGCGATGTAGACGAGGCGTGGCCGCGTTGCGGTCACGAGCGATGCGGGAGATTCGCGCGGTGTTGGCGGGGCACCGCCGCCGCCGAGGACCTGGTCGAGGGCCAAGGTCACGGCGGCGGTGCCCATGGAATGGGCCACGAAACCGCGCAATCTGGCCACGCCGACGTGGTGCGTGAGCGCCGCGAGCGCCTCGCGCATCGCGATGAGAGACGACCGACGCCCTGGGGAGGCGCCATGCCCGACGTGGTCGAAGAGCACGACCTCGAGCCCACGTGCGCAGAGCGGCTCGACGAGGCGACCGAGCTGGGCACCTCGGCCTTCCCAGCCGTGGACGAGGACCACGACCGGGTGGGTCTCGCCCTCCGCGCCCGGCGGTGGGAACCGCCACACCGCCAAGGGCTGCCCGTTCACTCGCAGGTCTTCGCGTCGGCCCGCCTCGAGGATTCGTCGTTCACGCTCGGGCAGCGCGTGGCGGCGTGGCGTCACGAAGAGCCGCGTCAGGAGCCTGACCGCGCTCGGACGCGAGACGCGCCGCAAAGCGCGCACGAAGACCCGCAGCGCCTGGAGCGAGAGCGGCGCCGAGCTCTCGACGCCGCGTTGGCTGGCGGGGTGGGCGTTGACCTTGGACATCGCAACGGGCGAGCGTGAACGGTAGCGCCCGCCACCGGGCAACGGCGCCCGGATTCGGATCCCGACCGGGGCGTCCAGCGCCGCCACTCCTTCTGGGGGCCGAGGGCCCTGGAAGCGCCCGGGGCCCTCTCGCCCCCTCGTTCATAGACCAGCTGGAGGCCCTGGGACATGGCGACATTGCGCCGCGGGCGCAACCCATTACGCTGCACCCTGGGCCGCGCTTCCGCCGCTCTACGTTTCCCACCTGCTCCCAACCATGTCCACCTACTCCACCCTGATTCTCATCGCGTCGCACCTGGCGCTCGCCTCGACGGCGCTCGCCCAGAACGACGAGTGCGCGACCGCCGCGCCTCTCGGCCTCGGCACGACCCCGTTCGACACCTCGACCGCGACCCTCAGCCTGCCGGCCTGGCCGTGCGGGATGAACGGCGGTCCCGACCTCTGGTACCAGTTCACGGCCGTCAACGACGCGGTCTACACGTTCGACACGTGTGGCAGCGGATACGACACGACCGTGCAGGCCTTCAGCGGGACCTGCGCCGCGTTGACCAACATCGCCTGCAATGACGACACGTCAACGTGCGGGTTGCAGAGCTCCATCTCGGTCTCCGTGTTGCCCGGCACCACCTTCTTCGTGCGCGTCGGGGGTTTCAGCGGCCTCTTCGGCGCTGGCACCCTGAACGTGTCCGAGACCCTGCTTCCGGCGCCGTCGGGCTCGGTCCCCGCGTGGCTGACCGCCGTCGGCGCGGGCACGCCGGCGCTCTACACCAACTCGCTGCTCCCGGGCCCCATCCTCGCGGACATCGGCGCGCCGACCGGCGCCACGAGCGTCTCCTACGAGTTCGTCGTGTACGGCAGCAACCAGGGTCCCAGCAGCGGCCTCCTCGGCAACCTCGGCTCGGGCACAGGCGCGAGCGCTGCGCTCAAGTTCGAGCAGTGGAACGACACCATGCAGTACGGCGTGACCGCGTTCGGGGTCGCGGACCACGTGTTCCCTGGCGGCAATAACACCGAGGCCACGGACATCCACCTCGTCTTCGTCGCCAATGTCGGATCAGCGACGACGGAGCTCTTCGTCAACGGCGTGAGCTTCGGAGTGGCGCCCTATGCGCCGGTCCTGCAAGGCCTGCAGGGCATCGGCCAGATCTACCGCCCGAATGGGAACCACATCGACCTCATGGCGGCTGGCCGCATTCGAGGGATCGCGGTCTACGACGCAGCGCTCGCGCTGGCCGAGATCGTCGCGCACCGCGACGCGTATTTCACGGGCAGCCTCGGGACCGCGTACTGCTCGCCGGCCGTCGTCAACACTTCGGGCGCCGCGGCGCAGCTGCGGGCCACGGGCAGCACCATCGCCGCCGCCAACAGCGTCACGCTCGAGGCGTCGAGCATGCCAGCCAACCAGTTCGGCTTCTTCCTGACGAGCCAGACCCAAGGCAACGTCATGAACCCGGGCGGCAGCCAGGGCATCCTCTGCTTGAGCGGCGTCATCGGCCGCTACGTCGGGCCGGGCCAGATCAAGAACGCGGGCGCCGCCGGCGCATTCCAGCTCGCGATCGACCTGAATCGCACGCCCGCGGGCAGCGTCTTCCTGAGCGTCCTCCCGGGCCAGACCTGGAACTTCCAGGCCTGGTTCCGCGACATCGGGCCGCTGGGCCAGCCGTGGTCGAACTTCACGAACGGGCGCAGCCTGACGTTCCAATAACGTGGCGCTCGGACCGGTGAATCGGTCTGGGGCTGCGAATCGGCGTACGGTACCAGGTACGCGGCGCCGATTCGC
>Ga0163144_10001597_pt1 | contig 53086 bp, 49 predicted proteins | sample OliLak19BULKMAT1_FD_123175 | JGI IMG/M metagenome (GOLD analysis project Ga0163144, IMG submission 123175) | Freshwater microbial mat bacterial communities from Lake Vanda, McMurdo Dry Valleys, Antarctica - Oligotrophic Lake LV.19.BULKMAT1 | ecosystem: Environmental > Aquatic > Freshwater >... | reverse complement strand
CTTCAATATCCAGGAGCCAAGACCATTCACCTGGTCGTCGACAACCTCAATATCCACAGACGCAAGTCACTCAACGACCTCCTGGGTGAGAAGGCGGGCGGTGAAGTCTGGGGACGTTTCACTCTTCACTACACGCCCGTTCATGGAAGCTGGCTCAATCAGGCCGAAATAGAAATTGGCATCTACGCCCGCCAATGCCCTGGTAAACGGCACATTCCTAGCCTTTCCTAGCCTGGAAATCCTGGAAATCCTCGACAGGGAAACGTGAGCCTGGAATCTCCGCATGAACCACTTCCGCATCAGGATCAAGTGGACATTTTCCCACAAAGCCGCTCGGCTCAAATTCGATTACCAATGGAAACCGTCCAAGCGGTCGAAGAACTAGGATCGGTCCGCGATCTGGGGGCGTGGCCACATGTCCCAAATGAGCGCACCAGCAATGGCCTTCATGAAAGATCAGGAACTGCATCAACTGGACAGGGAGTTCGAAATCAGAGCCAAAGCCTGATCCGCGAATCCCTATATCGGAGCGGGCGGCGCAAGAGTTCGGTTGGACTCGTGTGGACCAGTCAGATTCCGAATCGGCAACTTCGATGAAGTGGGGGCCAGCTTGCCCTTATACTTGAAAAGAGAAGGAATCGAAACCGCATTGGGCGCACTGATTGAAGCGATCAACCTGAAACGCAGAAGCGTTTTTGAACTGGACAATACGCCGTTCTACACACTCGAAGCCGACGTGAGCACTCCAACCGCTCGCGGCGGGCAGACGCTGGTGCGCTTGAAGATTCGGAATCTGCTGACTAGCGCAGTCTTCGAACGGACTTTCAAGGCCGGCGACAAATTCAAAGAGCCGGACCTGCAGATGGTTGCGGTGTCCTATCTTTACAGCGACAACGAAGGGTCCCACTTTCTCGATCAGGATAGTTTCGAGACGCTGACGCTGCCCGCCGACGTGATCGGAAATTCCCTGGACCTGCTGTTGGAAGGCGCTCTGATCGAGATACAGAAATTCAACGGAAATCCGATCGGGCTGCAGTTGCCGCAGTTTGTCGAATTGACCGTTACCGAAGCAGAACCCGGTGTGCGCGGCGATTCTTCGAGCGGCGGTGTGACCAAGAATGCGAAGCTTGAAACGGGATTGGAGATCCGCGTGCCATTGTATATCAAGGCAGGCGAAAAGGTGAAGGTTTCCACCGAAGATCGGGAGTTCGCCGGCCGTGCCTAACTAACTGCGCTTGCCGGCTGCTTGAGAGATCGCCTGCTGCGCGGACTCGCGATCGGATGGGCGCAATCCATGTACAACGATCAGCGATTCGAGATCTGCGAGATCGGTGATCTCTTCGATTTCGGGCATAATTTCCAAACCAGGAAAGCGTTCCTGCAGAGCGAGGCGCAACAGCCGTTGTGCTTCTGCGGTTTTGCCGTTTTCCTGACCTTCGACCTGACCTTCGACCCGGCCTTCGACCCGGCCTTCGACCTGACCTTCGACCCGGCCTTCGACCCGGCCTTCCGCTTGCCCCTGGGCCAGCCCTTGAGCGAGCCCTTGAGCCAAGCCCTGCGCGATCGCTCTTTGCCGTTCAAAGTGAACCAGACTTGACCCTTCCATGATCGCTTCCACAAGTCCCATTCTTGGACCTCCCAGCATCTGATTGAGTTCATCTCTATGGTATCTCACGCTTCCCAAGGTCAGAAAGCGGGCGATCCATTGCTCGTTGCCCGAATTACCCACCACGGCACCGAGCCGTGTGGCCTCTTCACGATTCAACCGCATCAGCAACGCCCAGGGCAGCAACCCTGGATCACCCGATGTCAGCACCGGGTCCGGATCCAGTTCCCACAGCCGCACCGTTCGAAAAGCATGGCGTATCAGCGTTTCCCCAATGACGCATTCACCAACCGCCGGAACCTCGTCCGGCACACGATCGTTCTTCAGCAACAGCAACACCGACTTCACCCGACGCTGATACTGCCAAGCCAAGCTGCCACCATACACCGAGCCATCTTGCTCGGAACATCGTTGCGGTACTGCAGAAAAAATTCCACGTGAAACGTGCAAGGCTCCTGGCCGGGAATCGACAACAGCGATACATAGTCCGGCATGACAATCTGTGGCGCGGACTCTGCCCGCAACGGTTCGAGAGTGATTTCGACACCGGGCGGAGCAATGCCGAGCAGTCGCAGAAACACCAGGGGTGCTTCCTCCGCAAACTCCTTGGCGATCCGGTCAAACGGCTTGTTGATTCCAGTGTCCAAATAAGATAGTGCGTTGAAGCGCCGAAACTTCTCACGGGAACACACGCAGCTATCTCTTTCCCCGGGGATTTCCCAGTTCGCCTCCCCGCATCTGCGATTGAGAGAACTTGCCTTCAAAACGCACTAATCCAATATGGACTCGCAGGAAAAACGCAAACAGATCCAGTCGGCGATTGGCCAACTGGAAAAGCAATTCGGCAAAGGCTCGGTGCAGTTGCTGGGATCTCGAACCGTGCAGCCTGTCACGGTGATTTCGAGCGGATCGATCTCCATCGATACAGCACTGGGCGTGGGCGGATTCCCGCGCGGCCGAGTGGTGGAAATTTTCGGGCCGGAATCGTCGGGCAAAACAACTCTCGCACTTCATGCCATCGCGCAAGTGCAAAAACAGGGTGGATTCGCGGCCTTTATCGACGCGGAGCATGCTCTCGACCCCACCTATGCCCGCAAACTCGGTGTCGATGTGGACAACCTCATCGTTTCCCAGCCGGATCACGGTGAGCAGGCACTTGAGATTACGGCTGCCCTGGTCGCGTCCGGTGCCGTGGATGCGGTGGTGATTGACTCCGTGGCCGCTCTCGTTCCCAAGGCCGAACTCGATGGGGAAATGGGCGATTCCCACGTTGGCCTGCATGCGCGCTTGATGTCGCAGGCGTTGCGCAAGGTCACGGGCATGACCGCACGCACCAATACACTTCTCATCTTTATCAATCAGATCCGCGAGAAAATCGGCGTGATGTTCGGCAGTCCGGAAACCACCACCGGTGGCCGTGCTCTCAAGTTCTATTCGTCCGTCCGTGTCGATGTGCGCCGCATGGCAGCAATTAAGGATGGTGATGTCGTGATTGGAAATCGCACCAAAGTGAAGATCGCAAAGAACAAGGTGGCCTCGCCGTTTCGTGAGGCGGAATTCGACATTCTCTATGGAGAAGGGATCAACCGTGAGGGCGATGTGCTAGACGTCGGCGTGACGCAGTCTCTCGTGGAAAAGTCCGGCTCGTGGTTCAGCTACAACGGCGAACGGCTGGGGCAAGGCCGCGAGAACGCGCGTCAGTTTCTCCGCGACAATCCCCAAGTCTGCGACCGCCTCGAAGAGCGTTTGCGTGCTAACTTCGGCCTCTCCCTGGCTGGTTTGACCGCCGCTCTCGAAGCCGATGGACGCAAGCCCGCGGTCTCAGAAGATCGCCAATCATCGCTTTCGCGCACTCAATCCGCCTGAGATTGGTGTCCGAACCCCTCTGAAAGCGCCATTTTTTACCGTCTGGATCGCCCAAACGGCAAAAAAGCCAACAAAATGCCGCGAAGTCCCTTTACAACGCCCTTCTGTTCGCATATCATGAAAGAGCAAAACCGGTCAAAAATGTTTTAAGCCGGGGCGGATGGCCCACAAGATGCAGGGGAGCCCGGCGCGATCCGATCACCGGTTGTACCAAGGGAGATCAGCACAATGGCAGCAGCAACCAAGATGACGCAGTCGTCCATGATCAAGGATCTGGCGATTGCAACCGGCACGACGACCAAGGTCGCGAAGACCCTCGTCACCACTTATGTCGAGATGATTTTGAAAGAGACCAAGAAGAACGGTGTTTCGATCGTTCCTGGTCTGGGCAAGTTGGTCCGCGTGGAGCGTAAGGCTCGCACCGGACGCAACCCCGCGACTGGCGCGACGATTAAGATCGCCGCGAAGAAGGTCGTGAAGTTCCGCATCGCCAAGGCCGTCAAGGATGCAGTCGTTCCGCCCAAGAAGGCCAAGGCGTAGTAGACAGCGGTAAGGCAAGCAAATATCAACCTCCTCCAACCTCTAACAGTAAGTAAGTACCATTCCTCCAACTACCGCGAAGCTTCGGCTTCGCGGGTTTTTTCTGCCAAAGCGGTCGGGTTCGCAGTTTTCGAACGGATAACGGAGTATGATGGAGGGCGGAGGACAGGCATGGACGCTCTTGGCGGTATCATTCTCGGCGTATTTCTGTGGTTTGTGGTTCGTGTCGTGGTGATGGGCGTCTACACCGTCGACCAGAACGAACGCGCGGTGAAAACAGTTTTCGGCAGAGCCGAGCGCTTACCCGGTGGCAAGACGACTCTGGATGATCCAATTTCCACCCATCTGCGCGACGAAGAGAAAGAACGCTACGCCTATCCGCAAGTCATCGTGATCCCGCCGGGCGGACCCTACTTCAAAATGCCTTGGGAAAAGATCTATAAGGTCTCCATCGCCACCGAAACCATCAACATGGCGTTCGATCCTGAAGAGCCCACGGCCAACCAGGGCGGCTCAATGCTCGAAGCCGTCACCAAAGATCAACTGAACACCGGGCTCACCGGGCAGATTCGCTACCGCGTTAGCGAGAACAATTTGTATGCTTACCTGTTCGCCATCAAAAAGCCCTTCGTTCACGTGATCGGATACTTCGTCTCCATCCTCCGTCAGCGCATCGCCAACTTCGAAGCGCGCAAGCCCGACACCGCGGAACAGGCCAGCGAACTCATTCCCAGCGCGGAGATGACCGGCGTTTCGATTAACGATCTCCGCAAAAATCTTCGCGACCTCAACGAGTATATGGACCAGGAATGCCGTTCGGCGGCCGCCCGCTACGGTGTGGTGCTCGATGCGTCGCTCATCACCGGCATCGATCCTCCGCCTGAAGTCGAATCGGCGCTGGCCGCAATCAACACGGCTCACAACCAGGTTTCGAGCGACATCAGCTTGGCCCAGGCAGGCGCGGATCAGAAGATCGTGCAATCCAAACGCGCCGTGGAAATTGAGACCCTCAAGGCACAGGCAGAAGTCCAGCCGTTGAAACAGTTGGCGGCCGAGTTGGGCTCGCTCTTTGCCGCCGGCCCCAATGTCCTCGATGCGTATCTGCGAACCGTCCGGCTAAGGCTCTATGAGAAGGCCAAGGCAGTCTACCTGGAGGCCAAGTAAAATGTTGATCACAGCGCTCATCACGTGTGTTTTTCTTTTGCTCGTCGTGCCGATCCTGTTGACCTTCGCCAAGATGTTTGGCTTCTACGCCGTCGTGCAGGAACGCCAGGCGCGCGTCTATGTACTGTTCGGAAAAGTGCTTGGCATCATCGACGAGCCAGGCTTGCACATCCTGCCGTTCAAGATCGGACCTGCCGCTTTCATCCTCAATTTTTTTGGCAAATGTTATGTTCTCGACCTGCGGCTCGATCAGGAATACCGCCGCAGCGAAGCCGTGAACTCAGAAGAGGGCGCACCCATGGGCATCGGCATCTGGTACGAAATGTGGGTCAGCGATCCGGTAGCCTTCCTGTTCAAGAACGCCGACCCTCGCGGCTCTTTGCGAGCCAATGTGAGCAACGTGACCGTGCGCTGTCTCAGCAACATGCCGCTGGCCGAAATGCTCGGAACCCGCCATACGATGAGCAAGATCGTGCGCACAGAGGTCTCAAGCCAATCGCAAGCCTGGGGCTATCACTTGGGTTCGGTGTACATTCGCAAGGTGCACTTTCGCGATGCGGGCATGATCCGGCAGATTGAAGAGAAGGTTGTGAACCGGCTGCGGCAGGTGACATCGGCGATCCGCCAGGCGGGTGCCAATCAGGTGTCTGTCATCACCAGTTCGGCGGAACGCGAGGCTTCCATCGAATTCGCCAAAGCGGCGGCGATCCGCCCCAACACATTGGGTCTTGCGCTCAAGGGGATCGCTCAGGAACCGGCTGTATCCCACGCCCTGTTCGAGATTCTGGAAACGCAAAAAGTGCTCGATAGCGGGGCGAAGCTGACGTTTATGCCTGCCGGCAAGGGGCTGCTGACAGAGTTGCTCGCCGCGGGTCCGGATGTTGTCGTCAAGAATCCGCCAATTGTGCCGCCCGCTGGGCGTTAGTATCCGCAGAGGATTGCGGGTTTAGCGCTGCCGCCTTTGAACCCGCCCGCCGGTCTTAGCAGACCCCACTGCCGCAGCGGGGGAGACGGCACAGGGGTCGCAATCCGGATCGGGCGGTGGAGGCTGTTCATCGAACGAGAGTTCCCACTTCGAAATGCCTTTCACGAACAATCGCGGGTGCTTTCCGGCAAATGTATCCGTCTCTCCGGTGCCCGTCCCGAACGCTTGCGGATAATAGCCCGGTGCGAAGCCGATTTCATCGCCGTCGAGAATCTTTTTCGGCTGGCTCCAGCCGGCGGGAAACGCCGGGTCGAAGCCGATGCTGGCGTAGATGCCTTCCTGCGGCCAGCCCGGTTCGCAGCAGGCGCGATTGAGCAGCATTACATAGCTGTCAATCGAGGTGTTCCAGTGAACCGCGGGTCCCCAAAAAGAGTCTGTGTTTTCCCTCTGCCAAGGCACTCGGGCGGTGAAGAGAGGTGTGACTTTGCCTCCAAGACCGGGTTGGAGCCACTCGCCGAGATGGTACTTCCATAGAACCGGTTTTGCGCGGTCCTGGAAGCTCAAGCGAGCGATAGCGATGCCTTGGCTGGAGGCAAGTCCACCGTAGTTGGTGTAGAAAAAGTAAAAATACTCACGTGTCTGGTCGAGAACGACTGAGAAATCGCCGTGACCCGTAGCGAAGAACCCGTTCTGCGCTCCGCAGTCGATGGGATCGCCGGAAGCAAGAACGATCCCGAGATCGTCGAAGTGCACGCCGCCATCGTGCGAAACGAGAGCGCCAATCGAAGGGACGGCGAGTTTGTCGCCGCACGAACGCGCTTCATGGTGATACCACGCGTAGGTGGTGCCGTCGTCATCGCGCCAGACGGCTTCGATCCAGAGCGGCAGGTGGACATCGGGCGCGATTTGCGGTGGGGTGTCGAGGGCGATGCCAAAGATGCCGGGGCCGGTCATTCGGATGGGCGTTCCGGTGGAGGTATAGACATTCAAGATGCCGTCTTGCCACACTGCGGGGCTGTTGCCGTCGACAATATCGGAAGGCATGGAAACCAGCGCGGCGGGACGCACAGAAACGGTTTGAGCAAGCCCGGCAAGACTCAGAAACAGCGGTGGCAGAAATCGACGGAGCTTCCCCATGGTGTTGGGACGCGTTGCCTCGGTCGGGAATTACTGTAAAAAAGGTAAATTCTGCCGTAGCATCGGCACCTCAACGCACGGCCGCCGATTCTGCTACAGTGTAGGCAACATTAACCACATGCACCTGAGGATCTTCGCAGTTCTGTTGGCCGCCGCCGTCGTATCTGTGAGCGCTGCCGAGTGTTCGTTCCGCTCGGATCCGAACGCCTTTTTAGAACGCCAGCAGCGAGGAGTTCGCGATGTTTTCGATCGAACGATCCGTGCTTCCGCGTCACGATCGACCAGAGCCTCTGTAGAACCGGCATCTACGCTACCCCGGAAGAGTTTTATCGACGAAGAGATCTTCGCGAAGTTGTCGGAAACCAATGTCCCGTCGGCGGGGCTGTCGACTGACGAGGAATTTGTCCGTCGCATCACGTTGGATTTGACGGGCCGGATGCCCTCGCCCACGGAGATCCGTGCGTTTGTCGCCGACAATGCGCCGGAAAAGCGCGAAGCACTCATTAGCAAGCTGGTTGGATCCCCATCCTTCAACGACAAATGGACCATGTGGTGGGGCGATCTGCTCGAAAACTGCCAGTTTCCGGCCCTTTTCGATCGGCGTGAGAACGGCCGCAACGCATACTACAACTACATCAAGACTTTTGTTGAGGGTGATTTTTCACTTCGCGATGTCGTTACAGAACTGATCACCGCCAACGGAAACCACTATGACGTCAATACCGGGGCATCCAATTTTTCGTTGACGGCGCGGACGAATATGGGCCCGGCGCAGGACACCTACGACAACGGACTCGTCAAAGCCGCCACGTATTTTCTGGGCATGGCGCAATACGATTGCCTGCTCTGCCACAACGGCCGCGGACATCTCGAAGAGGTCAATTTGTGGGGCTCTCGCACAACTCGGATGGACGCCTGGAAGATGGCTGCGCACTTCTCACGCCTCAACATGCCAGGGCGCAACGCTCCGAGCACCGATTTCTTTTATCAAAGTGTCGACATTTCCGAACGCGCCACGGGCACCTACGATTTGAATACAACGACCGGCAACCGCCCCACGCGCGCGGCGATTGGCACGTTGCGCAACTTGCAGCCCGAGTATCGCGTGACCGCGGTCGCTCCAACTGACGGCAAGTGGCGCGAGGCCTTTGCAAAGTCTTTGTTGAAGGACCCGATGTTTGCCACCAATTTCGTCAACCGCTTCTGGCGCGAGTTCTTCGGCATGGGCTTGGTAGAGCCTTACGATATGCTGGATCCCGACCGACTTGACCCCGCCAAGCCTCCGGCTGCACCGTGGACCCTGCAGGCGACTCATCCAGTGTTGCTACAGAAGCTCGCGCAAGAGTTTCAGGCCTCCGATTTCAACGTGCGGTATCTGATCAAACTCATCGTACGGTCGAACGCCTATCAGATGAGTTCGCGTTACGAAGGCAAGTGGACGCTGGACATGGTCCCGCTGTTTGCGCGCCATTATCCAAGGCGTTTGTGGGCCGAAGAAGTGCACGACATCATTACCACGGCGTCGGGTGATCTTCCCACTTATACACAGGCGAAACTACCCAACGTGCGTTATGCGATGCAGCTTTCGGACACCGACGAGCCGCGCTCGAACGGTGCCGTGGGCAGCTTTCTCAACAGCTTTTTGCGAGGCAATCGCGATTCACGGCAGCGCAGTTCCGATCAGACAATCCTGCAGCGGATGGCGATCATGAACGACACGTTCGTTACCAATCGCACCCGGGCTGCTGCGCCGAATCTGGCGGTGCTGTTTAAAATCGCGGACAACAAAGAAGTAACCGAAGAGATCTATCTCACCTTTCTCGGGCGCAAGCCTTCCGAAGCCGAATCGCAGACCGCGGTCAAGTTCTTAAGTGCCGCGCCGAACGCCACCGATCGCAACAATCTTCTCGAAGACCTTGTTTGGACCTGCATCAACAAGGCCGATTTCGTATTCAGCTACTGACATGAGCCTACTCAAAGACCAAGGAACACGGTTCTGGAAGCGTCCGCATCTCGGCGGACGCCGCATGTTCTTCCGCCACACGGCTGCCGCCTTGAGCGGATACTTTCTGCTGCCCTCAATGAATCCGATGGAAACCATCGCGAAGGCCGCTGCCTCGCCGAAGGGCACCGCGAAGAACTGCATTTTCGTCCTCATGTCCGGCGGACCGAGCCATGTCGACACCTTCGATCTGAAAGAAGGCCCGTGGACGCCTTCGGGCTTCGCGCCGACATCCTATGGCAACGTGCGTTGGCCCCAAGGCCTGCTTCCGAATCTCGGCGGCCAGTTGGGCAATGTCGCGCTGGTGCGTTCCGTGCGTTCGTGGGCACTTGTCCACGTTCTGGCGCGGACTTGGATGATGATTGGGCGCAACCCGGCACAGGGCGCATCGCGCTTCGCGCCGCATATCGGATCGGTGGTCTCGCAAGAGCTTTCCGGGCAGAATCCCAACGCGATCCTGCCGGCGTTTGTGTCGCTCAATGTAAACAATGGGCCGGGCGCGGGCTTCCTGCCGCCGTTGCACAATCCGTTCTATCTGTCGCCCGGTGGTGGCGGCATGGCCAATACGACGAATGCCGCGGGACAAGCGCGGTTCGACCGGCGATCTGCTTTGCTGGGCGATCTGGAAGCCGATTTGAAGGCATCCGGCGAGTTGGGCGCGGGTGTCGACGAGACGTTCGCCTACAACGCAGCGGCTCGCAAGCTGATGTACAACCAGACTGTCAGCAACATCTTCACGTTCGACGCGGCGGAACGCGCGCGCTACGGCAACACCGGATTCGGCAACGCCTGCATCGCGGCGAAAAGAATGCTGCGTGCCAACGAAGGCGCGCGGTTCGTCCAGATCACGCACGGCGACTGGGATCATCACGAGAACATTTATACCCTGAACAGCGGCCACTGGAACATCGCCAAGCAGTTCGACAATGCGATCGCTCCATTGATCGCGGATCTAAAGAACGACGGTATGCTCGATGAGACTCTCATCGTTTGCATGGGCGAGTTTGGACGCACCGTCGGGGCGTTGAATTCGGGCCAGGGCCGCGATCACTATGCGCAGCAGGCGATTCTGCTTGCTGGCGGTGGGGTGAAGGGCGGCAAGGTCGTCGGAGGAACGAATGCGACGGGTGCCATCACCACAGAAACTGGCTGGGCACGCAATCGCGATATCCGGCCCGAGGATGTGGAAGCGACGATCTATTCGGCGCTAGGCATCGATTATACGAAGCAGATGATGGATCCAAGTGGGCGCGGGTTTGAATACGTTCCATTTTCAGACCGCGACGAGTATGGTCCGATCAACGAGTTGTGGGGATAAGCTCCACTCGTCTGATGCGCGCTTCGCGCTGGACGGCTTTGGGATACCAGGATTTCGATGCTCCTAAATTCGGGATTTCCACCCCGCTTCACTTCACCGGTTGCGGGATCGTCTTGCGATGACCTGCCTCTGCCGCCTGTCCGAACGATGAACTCCGTGCCATGAAAACGGCCTCCGCTTTTTGGGCGGAGGCCTATACTCTTTTGACGTTTCGCTTCGTGATCCGTCGGCTCTAACTCCAAATATTCACTGGCAAAACGCACCCATGCGGGGGGTATACCGGCCCACCCTTGAGGCCGCTCCCGGCCCCTTGCCGCTAGTGGGCGGAGGGAGGACGGGTGTCGCCGTGCCCCTCGCCCGCAGGCGCTGTACCTTTGTTTGGCGGCGGGAGTTTATCCGTCGCAGTCTGGTTCACACCCATACTGGGCGGACCCTGCGGCGTGAACTTCGCCTTGTTAGACGGAGTATCTGGATTGCGATTATCGACGTCAAGGAGACAGAAGGTCAGCAGCAGCCCTAGGAACATGAAGCACGAAACCAACAGAATTCCGTTGATCGGCTTGTCGTCCTTGAGGTGCATGAAAAACAGTGCGACCAGCGAGGCCTTGATACTGGCGATAAACACCGCGATCACGAGGTTTGCGGATCCGAAGTCGAAATAGGATGCGCCAACTGTGACCACCGTGAGGAAGAGGAGGGCCAACAGGATGACGAGATAGTATGTAAACCCGCCGTGGCCGTGGGCTTCGTCGTGTGCGTGTGCGTGTGCTTGTGCGCTCATTTGCGTGAATCCTCTAGGAAATCAGGTACATCAGCGGGAACAGATAGATCCAAATCAAATCGACGATGTGCCAGTAGAGCCCTACGAGATCGACGGGTGTGTAATAGCTGGCATCGAACCGGCCTTTGATCGAGTCCTTGAGAACCCAGCAGAGCACTCCGATACCACCGAGGATATGGAAACCGTGCAGGCCGGTCATCATGAAATAGAACGCGAAGAAGACCGATTGGCCCTTGGCCATGGGATCGGTATTCGGCAGGTAGGTAAAGAATTGACCCGGCAGGAGGCCGTCGTGGATCTTGTGTTCATACTCGAAGTATTTCACACCCAAGAATGCGACAGCGCAGAGAATTGTGATGATGAGGTAGGTGATGAGCTGTTTTTGCTTACTCTTCGAGGCGGACCAGACGGCCATCACCATCGTAAACGAGGAAACCAACAGAACGATCGTATTGAACGCACCGAGACGCTTGTCGAGGTGATGATGCGCTTCCTTGAACTCTTCGGGCCACTTGGCTTGGCATAATCCGAAGCCGACAAAAAGGACACCGAAGAGCAGGATTTCCGTGGACAGAAAGAGCCACATTCCGAGCTTCGAGGCGTCGAGTTGCTGTTCCTTCGTGTGGAAGTGATGTTGAAGATTGGGATCGTGATGCGCTTGGGCATCGGCGAGATCAGCGGCGTGTGAACTCACTAGTGGATCTCTCTTTCAAAGCTCACAGGCTTGCGATAGTCATACGGAGCACGGGTTAACACCGGCTGGCCGTGGAAATTGTGCTCGATGGGCGGAGACTGTGTCTGCCATTCGAGCGTGGTTCCCTTCCAGGGGTTGTCCGGAGCATCCTTCGGACGGCGGAACGACGCAATCAGGTTGAAAAGCGCCAGGAAGAGTCCGGCACCGATGATCCAACTTCCCACCGTGGAGGCGATATGCCAAGCCTGGAACTCAGGCAGGTAATTGTAGTAGCGTCGCGGCATGCCGTTCGATCCCATCACGAACTGCGTGAGGAAGAGAACGTTGAAGCCGATGAAATAAAGATAGGCCGCGATCTTGGCCACTTTTTCGTTGTACATGCGGCCGTACATCTTGGGCCACCAGTAGTGGATGCCCCCGAGGAACGCGGTGATCGTGCCGCCCATCATGACGTAGTGGAAGTGGGCGATAACGAAGTAGGTGTCGTGCAGATGGATGTCCACCGAAAGAGCGCCGAGGAAGATGCCGGTCAAGCCGCCGATGGTGAACAGCAGCAGGAAGCTGACGGCCCAAACCATGGGCGTATCCATGGCAATGTTGCCGCGCCACATCGTCGCCAACCAGTTGAAGACTTTGATGCCCGAAGGGATCGCGACAAGAAAGGTAAGGAACGAGAACACCAGGCTCGCGAGTTGGCTTTGGCCGCTTGGGAACATGTGATGTCCCCAAACCAGGAAGCCGATGAGTGCGATCGCGACCGACGAAAATCCGATGGCCTTGTAGCCAAACACGGTCTTCTGGGAGAAGGTCGGGATGATCTCCGAGATAATCGCCATGCCCGGCAGAATCATGATGTACACGGCCGGGTGGGAGTAAAACCAGAAGAAGTGCTGAAACAGCACCGGATCGCCGCCCTTCGAGGCGTCAAACACGCCGATGCCCCAGGAGCGTTCGATGGTGAGCAGCACCAGCGTGATGCCGACGACCGGAGTCGCAAGAACCTGAATGAGTGCGGTCGCATAAATACCCCAGACGAAGAGTGGCATTTCAAACCAGGTCATGCCGGGGGCGCGAAGCTTGTGCACGGTGGCCACAAAGTTGATGCCGGTGAAGATGGACGAGAAGCCAAGAGTGAATGCGGCCAGCGCCACGAGGCTCACAGGCCCTGAAGTCGTCGAACTGTAAGGCGTATAGAACGTCCAGCCCGTGTCGACCATTCCGAAAACCATTGCGCTCACAGCCATCATCCAGCCGAGAACGTAGATCCAGAAACTGGCGAGATTCAGTCGCGGAAACGCCACGTCTTTGGCCCCAAGCATGAGCGGCAATACAAAGTTGCCGAGCGCCGCGGGAACCGAAGGGATGATCACCAGGAACACCATGATAATGCCGTGCATGGTGAAAAACCGATTGTACATCTCGGCACTGATGAAGTAGTTGTCGCCGTGATTGCCGGTCATCAGCGTGATGCGAACCAGAAGCGCAAAGACGCCGCCGATGATGAAGTTGATGATCACTGCCCAGAGGTACATCAGGCCGAGCCGCTTGTGGTCGACTGTGGACATCCAGGACCAGATGCCTTTGCTGGCCTCGATGTAGTCGACCTCCTTGGCCTCCGGGGAGACCGGAGTGCCAAGGTGCGGGGAAGTCATTAAGTCTGCCATGGTATTTTCTCTTCCTCCTTGTTATTTCAGCGACTTGATGTAGGCGATGAGGCCTTTGAACAGCTTGGGCTTGATCTGGCCTTCGAAGTTCGGCATCTGATTTTCGTATCCGGCGACAACGCGCTTGCCCGGGTAGTTGATCGACTCTTCCAGGTAGGCCTCGTCGGCGGTGGTCGTGGACCCGTCCGCGAACTTTTCCGTCTTGCCGTAGAGTCCCTTCCAGGTTGGGCCGGTATTCTTCGATCCGTCAATGGAGTGGCAGGTGTTGCAACCATACGCTTCGTAGGCGATCTTGCCGAGTTCCTCTGGCTGCATCTTATCCCATTCCGGAGGACCGTTGATCAGCCACTTGTCATACTCTTCTTGGGTGACGATATTAATTTTCGCCCACATATCCGAGTGGCTCTTACCGCAGTATTCGGCGCAGGCGACATGAAGCTCGCCGGTCTTTTCCGCCTTGAACCAGACATCGGTGTAGCGATTCGGGATGACGTCATGTTTGACGCGCATGTTGGGGACGTAGAAGTCGTGCAGTACGTCGTTCGAGGTCATGATAAAGCGGATGTTCTTGTTCACAGGAAGCTGGATCTTCTGTCCCCAGATAGAGCCGTCGGGGAGCGTGAACGTCCAGTTCCATTTCTTAGCGGTGACCTGCACTTCCATCGAATCGCCAGGGGCGACCGAGTAGTCGAGGTATCCGGCAGCGCCCCAGAAGAACACACCCAACACCATGATGGTGGGGATGATACTCCAGAACAGTTCCAGCGCCAGATTGTGAGTGATATGCGGCGTTTTCACTCCTTCGCGGCGCTTAAAGGCCCACACACTGTACAACGTCAGTCCGGTGACAAGCACAAAGAAAAAGACGTTCAACCAGAACAGTGCCATGAACAATGTATCCACATTGCGGGCGTGTTGGGAGCCCTGTTCGGGCAACATGAATCCTCTTAGCCATTCCATATGAAGTTCACCTGTCGTATTCCGGGTCTTCGGCGCGTTTTTTGTCGATTCTCTGCTTTTCCCAGGACCAGAATCGCCAAATCGCAATGCCAAAAACCATCACTGTCATGCCCGCGGCGCCCTGCATCAGATTCTGCGCCAGCACGACGTATGTCTTCGCCTTCGGGTCGTATTGATAACACAGCTTCAGCAGTGCGCGCTCCACGCTGAACCGGCCTTTGCCTTCGCTCGCCTCGGTGACGCCCATGCGGACATCGAACGCTCGAAAACGGGTTCCGTAAAGATAACGCGCAATCTTGCCCTCCGGCGTGAGAATCATGATCGCTGCCGGATGCACAAACTGATTGCGTCCCTCGTCAAAGCGATACTTAAACCCCAACTGGTTGGCCAGAATCTTGGCGTGCCCCTTGGTATCGGACAAGAAGTGCCAGCCAGGAGCGGGTCGCTTGAAGCTCTCCATATAAGCTGCCTTCTTGCGTGACGCCTGCTCCGGAGTTTCCCGAGGATCGATGCTGATCGTGACCACTTCGTACTCCGTGCCGGGGGTCCAGGGCAGTTCCTTAAGGGTCTGCGCTTGGCCGTTCAAGACGAGGTTGCACAGCGTCGGACAAGCGTAGTACACAAGATTCACAACCACCGGACGGCCCTTGCGAAAGTACTCGGAGAGCTTCTTTTCCGATCCATCCTCGGCAAGGAAGGAGAGATTGAGATCGACGGTCCGATTGACGTTCTCCTCCACTTCGAGTCCCTTGGCAATCATGGGCGTATTGCTGGAGTTGCTGGTATCGGCGAATGCGCAGACGCAGCCCCCCAGCAGCGCGATGGCTGCCGTGATCCGAACCGAAATGGAAGGAAACTGTTTCATCTACTCTTCTTAATGCTTGCCAGCCTCGGCGGGTGCAGGAGTTGCTGCGTTGGCTGCAGGTACAGCAACCGGCACCGCTGCAGGATCCGCTACTTTCGGCGAGTCGTTGGTGTTGTAACCGGCCTTGCCTGCTCCGACTTCGGACAGCAGCAGTTCCTTCGCCCGATCCAGCGGAATGCGGACTTGGCCCTGCGACTTATCCACGTAGCTGTAGCCGTTCAACAGCTTGTGCTCACGATCACGGAGCTGTTCCAACTGTTGATTCGGCGAACCTTCGACGACTTCCTTATAACGTCCGATCAGAAACTTGTCCCAGAAAATTGTCACCCCGATGAACACCGCCACGATAATGCCGACGATGACCGCACCGACCAGGACGACGGAAGTGTGGTCCACTTCACTTGTGTCGAAGCCCTGACTTAGTTCTTTTGTGTCTTTGCTCATCTGGTTATACCTGGTGGAAGTTGAGACCCTGCTCGAAGCGCAGATCGCCCTCGACAACCAGCGAGTGCGACTTGAAACGGCTCCAGAAGACCAATCCGTAAACGCTAATGACACCGGCCAGCGACGCAAGGTCGAGCCAATGCAATTGGAAGCCGTGGGCGAATTCGTGGAAGTTGGGCATGATCAACCAGTACATGTCGACGAATTCCATGAAAATAATCCAGATCGCGGCGAGGCGCAGAATCTGCAGGTTTCGCTTCGCGGCGCGTGAGATCAGGAGAGCGAACGGGATCATAAAGCGTCCAACGGGCAGCAGCAAGCTCATCCATTCCCAGGTTCCATGCATCCGTTCCTGATAGAAAATCGTCTCTTCCGGGATGTTGGCGTACCAGATCAGCAGATACTGCGATGCCGCGAGATAGGTCCAGAAAATACTCATCGCGAACATCCACTTGCCGAGATCGTGATAGTGCTCAATGGTGATCGAATTCTTCAGGACCCCTGAGGAACGGAAGCCTAGAGCGATGAGCGTTACCGTCGCCCACATTGCAGCGCAACCGCCGGCCAGGCAATAGAGTCCGAAGATCGTCGAGTACCAGTGCGGATCGAGGGACATGATCCATTCGAAGGCGACTAGGCTGCCCGAAAGGCATACCAGGAGCAGACCGGGGGCCGCCCATCGGGATGAGGTCTTCATCTGCTCGATGGACTTCGTGACGTCCTGCTTGGTCGATGAGCTCCAGATTTTGAAGGCCCACAGCGACCAGAGTGCGAAGACGATTCCTGCCCGAAGCCGGAAACCACCGACATTGAGGAAGGCCTTTTTTGTCTGGATGAGCGGATCTTTGATCGCGTCCGCCTGGGCCCACTTGTAGAGGTCGTCCACGCCCATAAAGGCGATCGGGATAAACAGCAGCGCGCCGATCGGGATCGAAACCATGATATTTTCGAGGATCCTGCGCAAGGTTACAGACCAAGCCGAGCCGGTTAGATACTGCACGTAGACAAAGAAGGTCGCGCCAAGAATGATAAAGGTCGCGAAACAGAACGCCACGAGATACGACTGGAAGAAACGCTGCTGTTCGGTGAAATACCCGAACGTGAGTAAGACCCAGGAGAGCAGGGCGATGAAGGCCAGGGCATTGCGGCCCTTATTCCACTTGCCTGGATCGAGCTGGTAAGAATCGGTTTGATGATGTCCGTGTGAAGCCATTCGCTCTTCCTAATTAATGGACGCTTTCTTGTCTTCGGGTACGTCGGCGAGAGTTCCTGTGTGTGCGCGCTGTAAGGCACGGACATAGTAAACAACCGCCCAACGTTCTGGAACCGTGAGCTGGAACCGGTAGCCGTTCATGTTGCCTTTGCCGTTGGTGATCGTGTAGTACACTTGGCCGTCCGCGAAGCCACGGATGCGGTCATCCATCAGGTTGCCGGGCTTATATGTCGGTTCACGAAGATTGACGATGCCTTGCCCTGTGCCTGCTCGATCATGGCAAGGTGTGCAATAGACTTCGTACTTGTCTTGACCGAGCTTGAGTACTTCAGGAGTCAGCGCAACCGGATTGCGCCCGGAGTACATGCCAGCGTTGACGAGTCCGGTATGCATGACATCGTCCAGCGCCAGTTTGCCGCGGGCAACCGTGCCTTCCGGCGGACGACGGTTGGAACGGCGGTCGCTAAACACGCCATAAAGATCCTTGCCCACAGACGACTGCGCCTTGAATTTCTCCTGGCGGTCCATGTCATCCCAAACTTCAATCGGTGGACGGCGCGAACCTTCGGAGATCGAGCAACCGGTCAGCAGGAGTGCACCGGAGATCGCAAGCACCGGCGAGATCACATACCCGGCAAACCACAACAGGCGTTTCAACATTAGAGTGTCGCCCTCTCTGCCATCTCGGGGACTTCGTCGACATTGTCTTCGACAAGTTCCGCATGCACGGCACCGCAGGACTTCAACAACGCGAGCGTGTCCTCACCCTTGAACTTCGGATCCGTGGCCTCGACCACCAGCAAAAAGCGGTCATCGGTGGCGCGGCGGATGTTCGAATAGTTGAAACTGGGGTGGTGGTAGCGGGGCAGTCCGTTCAAGACGAACATGCCAATGACTGCGGCGAAAGCAGCGAATAGAATCGAGAGTTCGAATAAGATGGGCAATCCAAACACCCAATGGAATAGCGGTTTTCCGCCGATCACCAGCGGATAGGAACACATGCCGATCAGTTCGCAACCGGGGATTTGCGGCCCTTCGTAGGCACCGGTGTACCACATGAGGAAAAACGCGTTGGCGGTTCCAAAGAACGCAATCGGGATGACGATCCAGCCCAGGATGGACTTTGGAATGCCAAGGGCATCGTCGATGCCATGAACCGGGAAAGGCGTCAATGCGTCGAGTTTGGTATATCCGGCCTCGCGGACTCGCTTGCCGGCTTCCACAAGTTGCGGACCGTCTTCAAACTCGGCGATCGCGGCGTAGAGAGTGTGTTTGTAGGAGATCCCGAAGATCTCGTAGAGCTTCGGCAGCAGGACGTCTTTGAGTCCGGGGCCTGCTTGCTGTTCGTGGTCCGACATGGTTAGTGTCCACCTCCGTTCGAAACAAGAGCCACTGGCTCGAATTTGGGATCGACCACCTGGGATGTCGTGTGGACGCCCGGCGCCGGATTGCGCTGCTCGGCCAGCACGCCCTTGACCTCACCGATGGCGATGATCGGCAGAAAGCGGCAGAAAAGCAGGAACAGCGTCAGGAACAGACCGATGGTTCCGATAAAGGTGCAGATATCCACATAGGTGGGGCGGAAGTAACCCCACGAACTGGGCAGAAAGTCGCGGTGCAGCGAGGTCGCGATGATCACGAAACGCTCGAACCACATGCCGATGTTCACTACGATCGAAAGCACGAACATCACCGGGATCGAGTTGCGGAGCTTCTTAAACCAGAAGAAGTTCGGCGAGACCACGTTGCAGGTGATCATGGTCCAGTACGCCCACCAATAGGGGCCGAAGGCGCGATTGATGAAGGCGAACTTCTCGTACGGATTGCCCGAATACCAGGCGATGAAGAATTCCGTGGCGTAAGCGAGACCCACGACCCAGCCCGTTACCAGGATGACCTTATTCATGTTTTCGAGATGCTTCAGCGTGATCAGGTGCTCCAGGTTGAGCGACCAACGAGCGATGATCAGCAGGGTCAGCACGCAGGCGAAGCCGGAGAAGATGGCGCCAGCGACGAAGTAGGGCGGGAAGATCGTGGTGTGCCAACCGGGAATGATCGAAGTCGCAAAGTCGAACGACACGATCGTGTGGACGGAGAGCACGAGAGGCGTCGAGATAGCGGCCAGAATCAGGTAGGCCATTTCGTAGTTGCGCCAGTGGCGGGCGGAACCGCGCCAGCCGAGCGACGCCGCGTGGAAGATTTTTTCGCGCAGTCCAGTGGCACGGTCGCGCAGAGTCGCCAGATCGGGCACGAGGCCGACATACCAGAAGAGCGCCGAGACGGTCGCGTAAGTTGAAACCGCGAAGACGTCCCACATGAGCGGCGAACGGAAGTTTTGCCACATCCCGGTGTCGGTGTTCGGCAGGGGGCCCAACCAGTAGATCGCGCGCCACGGGCGACCGGTGTGGAAGAGGGGGAAGATCATCGCGCAGGCAACGGCGAACAGCGTCATGGCTTCGGCCGAACGATTGATGGATGTGCGCCACTTTTGGCGGAAGAGGAACAGAATCGCCGAAATCAGCGTGCCTGCGTGGCCGATACCGATCCAGAACACAAAGTTCGTGATATCCCAAGCCCAGTAGACCGGAGCATTGTTGCCCCAGACGCCGATGCCGTTGGCCACCAGCCAAGTGAGCATCCCGAAGAGCATCAGGGTGATCGAACCCGTGATTCCTGTAAGGATGTACCACTTACGAGGCGTAGCGCCCTCCGAAATTTCGGAGACGGCCTGCGTAATGGCGTGATAGGTTTGAGGCCCTTGAACCAGCGGCGGATTTACTTCGAGGAGCGGATGCTGACGAGGATCGTTAGCCATAGGGTTATGCCAACTCCGGATTCGGATTGCGGAGCTTCGCTAGATATGTGGTTCGCGGTTTGACGTTCAGTTCCGCGAGCATCGCATAGTTGCGCTCCTGTTTCTTCATTTTCGCGACCTTGCTTTCGGGGTCGAGAATGTTGCCGAAAGCGATCGCCTCGGCTGGACAGGCGTCCTGGCAGGCGGTCGTAATATAACCGTCCTTCAGTTCCACCGCCTTGCCCGCGCGTCGCGCGTCGGCCTTCAGTTGAATCTTGCCCTGCGAGATGCGTTGCGTGCAGTAAGTGCACTTTTCCATCACGCCGCGCATGCGAACGCTGACATCCGGGTTGTGGACCATCTTCTCGACTTCCGTGATGTTCTTGTGCCAGTTAAAGAAGTTGAAGCGGCGGACCTTGTACGGGCAGTTGTTGGCGCAGTAGCGGGTCCCAACGCAGCGGTTGTACGCCATATCGTTCAGCCCTTCGGGCGAGTGAACCGTGGCCGCAACCGGGCAGACGTTCTCGCAAGGTGCGTTTTCGCACTGCTGACAATTGACGGGTTGCGTCACCGCTTGGGGATCGTCTTCGGTACCTGTGTAGTAGCGATCCATGCGGATCCAGTGCATTTCACGGCCACGCATCACTTCTTTTTTGCCAACGATGGGGATGTTGTTTTCCGACTGGCAGGCGATGATGCAGGCGTTGCAACCGGTGCAGGCGTTCAGATCGATTGCCATGCCCCACTGGAAACCCTTGTCGTACTTCCAATCGCCGTAAATGGAGTTGAGCGGGGGATGTTCCACCATCTCCTCGGCAAACTTGGGATTCTTCTTGTACTCTTCGAGCGTCGCTTCGCGGACGATTGGGCGCTTAAAGTTGGTGGGAATCGGGAGCGTCGGCTCCTCCATCCGGTGATACTCTTGCGTGGTCGCGATCGAGAATGTCTCGCCCGTCTTTTCGACGGTGGCACCTTCGGCGAACCAGAATCCGCCGGTCGTCCGGATCGGGTAAACATTCACGCCAACGCCTTCGCCGACGCGTCCGATACTTCTGCGGCCGTAGCCGAGATTGAGCCACACGGCGTTGTCCGCCATGCCAGGCTGCACCATGACAGGAATCGTGATCGAGCCGCCATTGGCGTTGATCTTCACCATGTCATCGTCTTTGAAGCCCTTGTCGCGAGCGGTCTTGGGCGAAACCAGTGCGGCATTGCCCCAGATGATCTTAGTCATCGGATCGGGACATTCCTGCATCCATCCATTGTTGGCGTAGCGCCCGTCGTAGCAGGTGGCCGAAGGATAGAACGAAACTTCGAATCCGGAACCGGAGGCCTTGGGTTCGGCTGCGGCGGCGGCTTTCACGCGGCCCGCGTCGGCACCTGGTTTCAGTTCCGCACTCGCGGATCCGGCCACGACACCGTCGTGCAGCGCCGTACGCCACGCGGCTTCCTTGTCTCCGGTGAAGGCCGACATCCAATAATTTTTGACGATCTCGAAGCCCTTCGCGGAAGGCGCTCCGAACAACATCGCCAGCAACTCAATTGCACTTTTGCCGCCATAAAGCGGCTCGATCATCGGCTGCTGAATGGTGACGGTACCATCGATCGCGCTTCCGTCGCCCCAGCACTCAAGCGTGTGGGCTTGAGGGACATGCCACGAAGCTGCTTTAGCCGTCTCGTCGAGCTCAAGTCCCAGGTGGATGGAAGTCTTCACCTTGGCGAGTGCTGCTCCGAATTGGGTATCGGCGGGGGCCGTGAACACCGGATTTCCACCCAGGATCACTAACGTCGAAACCGCACCGCTGCTCATGTCGGCGGCAAGTGCCTTGATCGCCGCTACCGGATCTTCGCCACCCGTCGCACTCTTCGTGAACACCACCGGCGCACCGAGTGACGAGTTGATCAGGTGGGCAATCGCGTGAACAACCGCCGGTTGTCGCGGACCAGCCACCACGAGAGCCGCACCCTGATTCGCCTTCAAATCCTTCGCCAGTGCATTCAGAAACTTGGTCTTCTTATCGGTGTTTCCGAGGACATTCAGGCCCGCGGGTAAAACTCCGAGCGCTTCGCCAAGTTGCATCGCGAAGGACTTGACCTCCGAAACCTTCATCCGTAAGCGATGATCGGCCATCGCGCCGGTCAGAGAGAACTGGCCCTCGGCGATGTACAAACGGTTCATCGTTTCGGCATGCTCGTCGATCCGGCGACCCTGGGCGAACTGCCGGGTCACCAGCGTCGTCGGCGAATCGATACCGAGGAAATCGTAGTCGAGCGAAAGGATAACTTTGGCTTTGTCGAACTGCGGATGGGCGTCTACGCCCGCGCCGAAAGCCAGCGCCGATCCAGCGGCAGCGCCGCCGTAGTTCACCGGTTCGTATTCGACCCAACGGGCATTGGGATACTTTCCCATCACAAACTGCTTCATCGCGGTCAGCGATGGCGAGTTATTGATCTCACTCAAAATCGCCAGACCCTCGCCAGGATTGACACTCTTGCTGCCCTCGGTGAAAGCCTTCCACGAAGATGGCACGCCGCCCTTGAGCACTTCCTTCGAGCGGTCCGGATCGTACATGCTCAGAATCGAGGCCTGGGTGAGCGCTGTGGAGGCCCCGAACGAAGTCGGATGCTTGTCGTTTCCATCGATCTTCGTCGGACGGCCATCGTAGGTCTCGACGAGAATGCCGCTGGCGACACCGGAGAGCGTGTAGGCGGAAGCGTATCGATCCGGCTTGCCCGGGATAAAGCCTTCGAGGCCCTTGGAATGGGGCAGGATCTTCTCTTCCGGACGGCGGCAGGCGGTCAGCCCCGCAAGACCGAACGACGCGGCCATCAGCTTCAGGACATTGCGGCGCGAGCCTTGATCGAGCGTCTCGGCGGCTCCGCCGGCGAATTCGCTATCGACCCAATCGCGGAACTCCGGCTTGTTATACAGTTCGCCGAGCGACCGCCAGTACTTCGGGCCGGTTTGAGTAGGGTTGATCTGAATGAGTTTCGACATCGGCTTACCGGTGGCACCCCGAGCAGTTTACGGGAGGGTTGATATTCTTTGCTGCGATGATCTCTTTGCCGATCACCTCGGCGTCGCGATCCGGAACCCAGTCTAACTTTGTGACCAGATGCGCAGGACGCAAGCGGGCGGCAGGGTTGCGGTGGCAGCTAATGCACCAAGCCATGTTGAGAGGCTCGTGCTGCCGGACTTCAACCATCTGGTCGACACGCCCATGGCAGCTTACGCAACTCACGCCGGATACGACATGCGCTTGGTGATTGAAATAGACGTAATCGGGAAGCTTGTGGATTTTTAGCCACTCGACTGGCTTACCAGTCTCATAACTGGCGCGCACAGGCGCGAGCTTCTCGCTCTTTGCCTTGACCTGCTTGTGGCAGTTCATACAAACTTCTGTGGGGGGAATCGCCGCAAACCCGGCCTTCGTGACAGTGTAGTGGCAGTATGTGCAATCCATGCCCATCGTACCCGCGTGTAGCTTGTGACTGTAGGGCACAGGTTGCTCGGGCTGGTAGCCCGTATCTTGCACTCTGGGATGACTTGCGTAGGAATAAAGGCCAACGCCGGCCATCAGCCCCGCACCGACAACGAGGCCCCCGAGCTTCAGAATGAGGTCAGCGGACCGAGAAAAAATCGCAGGCATGAGTGGTTTGCGACCGCCTCCCAGTGGTCTTCGAATTACTAGTTATAGCAGGAATGGAATTTTTGCGCAATGGCCGCAAAGAATCCCGTCTGGATGTAAATCTCGCATCGCAACCGAAAGCAGTTGTTTGGTTGGCTCCCTGACACGGAACCTTGGTCCTGAAGAGAGCTTCAGGCATTTTGCTTATTTTAGCACAAATGTTCCAAGTTTTGTAACACTCTTTCAAGGCCTATGGAAAACCGGATTTCCCTGTAACCCGCTCATCTTGTGAGGCTTATCGGCAACAGGCACCCTACTTCTAGATCGGACCCATAGGTGGGATCCTTTAGTTTTTTTGTTCGGGCTTTGACTGGAGCGAAAGGCCGAGGTCCTTCAGGAACTTTGCAATTTCACGCGATCCCTCACCAACACCCGCTGGGTTCCAATGCGTATCGTCGGCGTGATAAATGAGTTGCCCCGCCTTGAGGGCAGAAGCAGCCCCGCGTCGCAGAGCGGGTGTGAGATCCAAAACCGGAATCTGCGCCGACCGGAGCGCCGATTCCGCATCCGCCAGCGGCGAAGCCGGAATAGCCAAAGGCGGATTCCGCATCAGCGGCCCGTAAACGGAATACTTCGATGGCATCAGCACCACCAGCAATTCGTTTCCCGTTTCCCTCACCGCCGCACGCAAACTGCGAAAAAACGCAAGATCGGGTTTCGAAGGATTTCGGATGGCTTCCAACTCCGCATCGTAACTGAGCATGGGTTGGCCGTTCGTCAAAGTCACCCGCGAAACCTGAGAGGGTGAACCGGAGGGGAGAATGCCGTGCAACTCAGCATGACGAAGGCCCCTTTGCACGGTCATTTTCAAAGGGGAGAAAGTAAACCATGCTCGCGCCCACTTGAGTGCACCGCTCGCAGCGGGATACCAGGTGGGTTCTTTGCCTCCGCCAAGCTTCTGCGCCAAGCGCCGCTGGGTGGAAAGTGGGGGATCGATCGGTCCGGTGGGAAAAGGATGCAGTTGGGCATGTTCCCAAATCAGAAAGCTGTTGCGGATACCTTGCGCCTCAATGATCTTCAGCGCGTACCCCCATTGAGGTTTCTGTGCGGACGCGTTGTAGACGTGTTGCCCGGGAAGAATTCGATCCAATTGTCGGGAAAGAGTATCCTCATCGCTCAAGCTGGAACCGACACCGAAGGAATCTCCGGTCAGCACCATGGTGTAAGGATTGGAATCACCCGGGGGATTGCGGAACCCGCGTGTGTCCGTAGTGAACCTTTCCCGGCGGCTCACTCTGCACGATTCGCAGTTGGCCAAGTTCGAAAGATCGCCAAAGGCTTGGGGATTGTCGTAAACAAGCAGCGGCCGGAAGTCGCCTTCGGCGGTGGCCATGGGCAGGGCGGATTCCCAGGCGCGGAACGTCTGGATTCGCTCGGGAAAGAACCGCATTCCAGCGTCCCACAAACAGGCCGCGGCAATCAGCAGCGGACAGAGAAGCTTCAGATCGAACCAGTTGGATTTGGAAGTCGTCATGGGCGTTGAATCTCAGTCTCAGAACTGGAAGTACAGAAAAGGCGACGGCTTTCCGCCGTAAACGATGAGAACGCAGACTGCAAAGAGCACGGCCCAGCCGAGAGACTGGCGAACGTCCCAGTCGTGCTTCAACTGAAAGGTGTTGGGTCCGAAATGGGAAAAGCCACCGGCGATGAGCAGCATGGGAACCAACGTCGCCGCGCTGGGAATAGCGGTACCGATATGGAAGTTCACGAACATGCGTCCGAGGATTCCCCAGGCCATCTCGAAGTTTTCGGCGCGGAAGAAGACCCAACCGATGAGAATCAGTAGGAACGTCCCGGCCTTTTGGAATTGCGCAGGCAACAGGGTTCGCTTGCCAAGCAGCCGTTCGACGCTGAGCAGAGCGCCGTGATAGCCACCCCAGACAATAAAGGTCCAACCGGCACCGTGCCAGAGTCCGCCAAGCAGCATGGTGACGATCAGATTGCGATGGGTTTGAAATTCACCGAAGCGATTGCCGCCAAGGGGAATGTAGAGGTAGTCGCGCAGGACGCTCGAAAGTGAGATGTGCCAGCGGCGCCAAAAGTCTCCGATGCCAAGAGCTTGATAGGGCGAATTGAAATTCTGCGGCAAGCGAAGGCCGAACATCATCCCCAGGCCAACGGCCATGTCGCTATAGCCCGAGAAGTCGAAGTACAACTGATAGGCATAGCCAAGGGAACAGAGCCATGCGCCAGGCGTATCCAATGCGCGCCAATCGCGCAAAGCGGGATCGATAATCGTGGCGATGGTATCGGCAATCAGAACTTTTTTGATCATGCCGATCGCAAACATCGACCAGCCGCGGCCAAGCAGCCCGTCGCGATCCGGATGACCGATATGTTCCAGGTCTTTCTCAATCTCGCGGAACCGAACGATGGGTCCGGCGACGAGTTGCGAAAAGAGCGAAACATAGCAGGAAAACTCAAAGACATCGCGGGTCGGGGTAATGACTCGTCGATGGCAGTCCACGATGTAGGTGATTGTATGAAACGTGTAGAAGGAGATGCCGACGGGCAAGACGATGTCGTAGTGAGGGACAGCCAGTTGCCAACCGAGCGCCTGCGAGAGGCTTTCAAAGTTGCTCAGGGTGAAATTCGCGTATTTGAAGACAGCCAGCAACAACAGATCGAAGGTAACCGGGATGATCAGGCAGAGTTTGCGCCGGTAGGGGTCGTCATCCCACTTCAGAAATCCGAGGCCGGCGATGTAGCTGACGGCGGTGGAAAGCGCCATGAGAGCGCAAAACTTGACACTCCAAAACGAGTAGAAAAGATAACCGGTGAGCGTGAGCCAAACGTACCTTTGAGATCGTGTCGTCAGGTGCCAAAACACAAAATAGGTGATTGGGAGAAACAGGACCAGAAAGCCGACGCTATTGAATAACATGGAACGAATGCCAGGCGATCGGGAGCAAAACTACAGCTTCGGCTTCTGTGCGATGCAATAGACTTGAGGGAACCTGGTGTCGTCCAGGGCGTTGCCGCAGAGCTTATTGATGAGATTGAGCTTAAACGGAAACTTGCCGTCATCGCCGTGTCCGCCGGAATCCAACACGTTGAGCCCGACCGACTGGAAGAGTTCGGGAAACGTCTTGATGGTGAAAAAGCGGACATGGGTGCGATCCATCACACCGGCTTCCTCGTAGTCGAATCGCTTGTTCAACACGAGCGCTTTCAGCACGTGGAAGAAGCGCATATTGGGCGACGATGCGATGACGTAGCCGCCGGGATCCAACTGTTCGGACAGGTTCTTCACCATCTTCCAGGGGTCAAAGAGATGTTCCAGCACGTCATTGAACGTAATGCAGTCAAACTTGCCGATCACGGCCAGATCGTCACGCTCAGCATCCACTTGATAGACGGCATCCAGATGTTCGCCGGCGACTTCGGCCCAGTCTGTCAGTTCGATACCAGCAACGTGGATGCCAGGCCGTTCCAGTTTGAGGCTGCGTCCAAACGCGCCATTCCCACAACCGACATCGAGCAGACACTTCACGCTCTGCGGCACGATTTTGCGAATATCCGCCCTGTCACCGGCATAGTAATTGGCCGCCTTGGCATCGTAGTGATCGGCCAGACGGTGGCGACGGTGCTCCTGCAAGGGCTTTTCGGATGGGGCCGCCTTGCTCGGCTCGGCCTTCAAGTTCTTGTTCATTGTGCCTAAGTCTCAAACTCCCTCGGTACGTAGGTCCTACGAGGGATGAATCACTACAGTATCATGGGCGATTCCAGGCGGAAAGCAACAAAGCACTAGGCCGTGCCCACCGAGAGTTCCAGGTCTCGTGCGCGGATGAAAACAGGGTCCACTGCGATCCATCGGCGAACTTCGCCGTCTATTTTTTGATCAGATACACTGCGACTTCGGCGGTGAGGTTGGGAAAGAGACTGGTCTTGCGGGTGCCAGCCAGGCAGATGCGGCGTTCGACGATCCAGCCCTGTTTTGCGGCGGTTTCTTCGAAGTCGTCGACCGTTAGGTAATGCAGGTTCGGAGAGTTGTGCCAATCGTAGGGAAAGAGCTTGGTCTTGGGAGCGCGGCCACTGAACAGATGCGCCACACGAACACGCCAGTGTCCGAAGTTCGGAAAGGCCACAATGGCGCGCTTGCCGACGCGCAACATATCGTTGAGCACCTGCAGCGGATTCCGCGTTTCCTGCAGCGTCTGGCTCAGAATCACCATGTCGAATGCGCCGTCAGGATAGTCGGCAATGGCTTCTTCGATGTCGCCTTGGTAAACCGCCACGCCACGAGCGATCGCCTTCTGCACTTTCGCAGGCAGCAACTCGACGCCTCGGGCCTGCACCTTCTTATTGTCAACCAGCCATTCCAGCAATTCGGCTTCGCCGCAGCCGAGGTCGAGAACCTTGAGCCCGGGTTCGACGAGTTCCCCGATGATGGCGTAATCGCTACGCCCGAAAAGAGCATGTACGAACGCCACGTTAGCGGATTCCTTTCGCGGTGCTGGCCAGAAATCCTTTAATCAGATCGCGCTGTTCGTCGACTTCCACCAGAAACGCGTCATGTCCGTAATTGCTTTGTAACTCGCAGAACGCCACATCGCGATTGCGGCTGCGCAGTGCTTTCACCACTTCCAGGGATTGATACGTCGGGTAAAGCCAGTCGGATGTAAAGCTGATCACCAGAAACCTCGTGTCCACATTCTCGAAGACGCTCGCCAGTGAGCCTCGATTTTGGGTCACGTCGAAATAATCCATCGCCTTGGTGATGTACAAATAGGAGTTCGCGTCGAACCGATCGACGAATTGGCTGCCGCGATAGCGCAGATAGCTTTCCACTTCGAAGTCGACGCCGAAGTCGAACCCGAAGCCGTCTTTTTCGCGCAAGCGGCGCCCGAACTTGTCGCGCATCGAATGATCGCTCATATAGGTGATATGCCCGACCATGCGTGCCACCGAAAGTCCGCGAGCCGGGCGGGACTTGCCGTAGTAATTGCCCTCGGCCCAATCCAGATCCGACATGATCGCCTGCCGGCCGACTTCGTTGAAGGCGATCTGTTGCGCGCTGTGCCGCCAGGTGGAGGCGATGGGCAAAGCGCCCGCCACAGAATCCGGATACGCAGCCGCCCATTCCAGCACTTGCATGCCACCCATCGATCCACCGGCCACCGCAAGCAGCTTGCGGATTCCCAACGAGTCGATCAACAGTTTTTGCAGACGCACCATATCGCCGATGGTGATCACAGGAAATGCCATACCGAACGGCTTCCCGGTTGCCGGGTTGATCGATCCCGGTCCCGTGGTGCCACGGCATCCACCCAGCACATTCGAACAGATCACAAAGTATCGATCGGTGTCGAAACCTTTGCCGGGGCCGATCATATCGTCCCACCAGCCGGGCTTGCGGTCATCGCTCATACCGGCTGCATGGGCATCGCCGGAAAATGCATGTTCAATGAGAATCGCGTTCGTTTTCGCGGCATTCAGGGTGCCGTAGGTTTCATACGCGACATCGAGGCTCTGCAACACCGCGCCCGAATCGAGGCGCAATTCGGCAAAGTGGGCGATCTGCTGGGATACGATCATAGCGGCTGCGGAAGGCAAGTTGTGTTCTTTCCCAGTGTAAACCGCGCCGCATACAACGCGCCGCATACAATTGAGAGAAGCCTTGTGACAAATGCCTATCTGAGAGTCGCCTACGTCTGTGAGTTCTGGCTGGTGCTGCTGTGCATCCATGTCGTGTGGCCCCAAGCCGGAGGGCAGGGACATTTGGATATTATGGTTTGGTACTGGAAGTTGATTTTGCCGCTACTTCTTTCCGTGAGCATCGTGGGTATGACGGCAGCCGCCGTATCGGGCGAGAACTTTTGGTCTATGAAAACGGTTGCTTGGTTGGCCCTGGCAGTAGTACTGGGCCTTGCTATGGCTTCCGTAACTTACTACTATCATGTACACGAGAACGATGGATTGGAAGACGGGGCTCCAGAGGAGACGGCGGCCTTTGCAGGGGCAGGCACAACCGGGAGAACGTCCTAAAAATGCGCATGCCCGATGGCAGAGCGCTTTACTGATCGAACAGTAATGGAATCTAATGTCGGACCCCACAACTAGCAAATCAAAAGAGATTGTCCAATGGGCTCCCGAGGGCAGCCCGGTAACGGTCGAGTACTCACTCGGCCTGATGGCGCAGATTCGAGATCACGTCATTGTCGGATTTCACCGCCTCGCCAAGCGCGGCATCGAATGCGGAGGCATCCTCTACGGCCGTCGCGAAGGCAGTCGCGTCACGATCGAACAGATTCGCGAGATCGGATGCGAGTACAAGCTTGGACCATCGTTCGTGCTCTCGGATGCCGACCGATTCCGGCTGGTGCACCAATTGCAGGAACCGGAAGCCGAACTCGCGGGGCTGGTTCCCGTTGGACTCTACATTTCACACACAAAAGACGACCTTCGCGCCACCGAGCGCGATTTGGCCGTCTACGATACCCATTTCGCCCATTCCTGGCAGTTGTTGCTGATTCTCAGACCGGCGCGCCAGGGTTCGGTCAGGGCTGGATTCTTCGCCCGTGAGGCTGGCGGGGAATTGAATGGCGATCGGAGCTACGAGGAATTCGAACTCGATCCACCCAATTCTCCCGCTGAGGCCGCCGCGCTCATGGCCCAGGCCCGTATGCCTTTGGATAGCGGCGGAGCTGCCCCTGGCACAACGCCGGATCCGCAGTACGCTTTTGCCGCAAGCCGGAGTGGTGCAGCCGCTGCCCCCGCGCTCTCGAAGAGTCCATTTACACCGGAGTTTGGTTCGTCAGGGCACATTCCGGGAGTGGCTGCGTGGCCAAAGCCTGCCGACGATCCCGGCCGTGCGCTCATCTATCCAACCGGTGGACGCAACGGGCGCGCCGTAGCGCCGGCCTATCAGGTAGCGGAATCCATCGACTCACTTCGGAACCGCTTTCAGCAGGTGCCGCAACCGTGGAACAATCCACGCCAAAAGCATTGGAGCTGGCTGGGTGCGTGGGCACTCGGGATCTGCGCGCTGCTGGCTGCGGGCTATTTTTTATTGGCGATGCGGTCGCCAGCACCTCTGCTGTTGCGGGTCGCCGAACAAAGCGGCGACCTTCGGATCGAGTGGGATCGAGCATCGACGACGGTTCGAAGGTCGGCGAGCGGCATACTGGAAATCCGCGACGCCGGCGGTACCCGCGATCTTCGACTGTCCCCGGAACAACTGGCGACCGGGTCGTATCTGTTTCCGATTTCAGGAGGCGATGTCTCGATCCGTCTCACCGTGACAGGCATGCTGATTCCTCGCGTGGAAGAGTCGGTAAACTTCGTGGCGGAAGCGAAGACCGGAATCGAAACCAACCGTTTGTCGCAAGAAAATCGGAGATTGCGCAACGATCTGGTACGCCAGCGGGAGACCAACGAACGCTTGGAAGAGCGCCTGCGGGCTTTGGAAGAGCGGCTCCAGTCCGCACCGCAGCCGGTCCGCAAACAGCGCCGTAGAGCGCCAGTTCCGCAGGATCCAGAATAGCGAAGTGGGTGATCTAGCCTCGCCAATCACATTCTCTTCGGGGACTTTCGTGCCAGTGCCGTTGTAGTAGACATACTGCAACCGCTATTTTTCGGATCGGCGTAAGGGCACTGGATCCATGTCTTTTTCTCTGCTGCGGTCCGCGCCGGATTACCCGGCTACCGCTGCAACCGTAGCGAGTGCACGGCAACAGGTCTGGTGAAGGGTGCCCCAACCGGTTGACTCAAGAAGATCGGGGATTGCGCAACGATCTGGTAACACCGGCCCGAGGCCAACGAACGGGTGAAAGAGCGCCTGCGCACCATGAACGAGAGGGCCGCCTCTCCGCAGCCGGTTCCGGATTTCGTTTTTCACGATTGGACGTTCGCAACGCCCACGTTTCCCTGGATCACGCGGAAGCGCGAGAATAGGAACGATGGCCTTTCCAGAATCGGCGAACGCGTTTCTCGAGAAACACAAGCAGAGCCTCCGCGCGCAGCTCCGTCGCAAGCGCATTGTTTTTCCAGAAGGCGGAGATCCACGCGTCATCGCCGCCGCAACCAGGCTCGCCTCCGAAGGCCTGTTGCATCCCATCTTGCTCGGCGGACCCAAGCTCGAAGGCTGCGCCACCATCGATCCCACAACCTGCCCTGACGCAAAACTATACGCCGCACTTTACTATGAACGCCGTCGCGCCAAAGGTGTCACCGAAGTCGAAGCCTCGGAAATCGCCAGAAAGCCGCTCTTTTTCGGAGCTCTGATGGTTGGCGCGGGCAAGGCGGACGGCTTTGTCGGCGGTGCAGCGAGTACGACCTCGGAAACAGTCCGCGCGGCATTTCATTGCATTGGGACGCGTCCCAACGTGAAGACGGTTTCGAGCGTCATGATCCTATGCGTGGGCGATCCGGCTTATGGATCCCAAGGCGTGCTCGCGTTCGCCGATTGCGCGATTGTCGTCGATCCCAACCCGGTGGAACTCGCCGAAATCGCCATTGCATCCGCGGCTACGTACCGCATCCTCGCTGGTGCCGAGCCATCCGTCGCGCTGTTGTCATTCAGCACCAAGGGTTCCGCGAAACATCCTTTGGTGGATAAAGTGCAGGAGGCTCTGCGCATCGCTCGCGAACGCGCTCCGTCGTTGCATATCGATGGCGATCTGCAAGTCGACGCGGCGCTGGTAGCGAGTGTGGGAGCATCCAAGGCCCCTGGATCCACAGTTGCCGGTCGCGCGAATGTGCTCGTGTTCCCCGATGTGTCAAGCGGCAACATTGGCTATAAGCTTGTCGAGCGCCTGGGAGGCGCAGCCGCTTTCGGACCCTTCCTGCAAGGCCTTGCGAAGTCGGCGAACGATTTGTCGCGCGGCTGTTCCGCCGAGGACATTTACGTCACCGCGATTGTCACCGCGCTGCAGTGCGAAGGGCTTTCCTAGATGCGCTTCCTCTTCGCATTCTTCGTATCGACTGTGTGTTCGGCGCGGTTGAGTTCACTGGCACTCGCCGCACGGGTCGTCTTCGCCATCGCCGCGCCCGATCGGGATTCAAAACCGCACCTCTGTTGAAAGTGTTGAAAGGAACAAACATGAATCTCGGCATCGCAGGACGCACCGCCATCGTCGCCGCATCCAGCCAAGGACTCGGCTACGCCACCGCCCTCGGGCTCGCCCGCGAAGGCGCACGCCTTGCCATCTGTTCACGCCGTCCCGCGGAAATCGAAGCAGCCGCACAAGCGATCCGCAATGAATGCGGCGTCGCCGTGCTCGCGCGACCCGTGGATGTCACCGACGCCGCGCAAGTCACCGCCTTCGTCGCCGACGTCACAGCCGCCTATGGAGCGATTGACATCTGCGTCACCAACGCCGGCGGACCCCCGTTCAAACTCTTCGCCGAAACCACAATGGACGACTGGCGGCGCGCCATCGACATGTCTCTGTTGAGCACTGTCCACTTCGCGCACCTGGTTCTGCCGGGCATGCGCGAACGCCGCTGGGGGCGCTTTCTCACCGTGACCTCAGTCTCCGTGTTGAAGCCAATCGCAGGACTCGTGCTATCCAACTCGATCCGCTCGGCCGTCGACGGACTCGTTAAAACACTCTCCGTCGAATACGCGAAGGACAACGTTCTGATCAACAATCTCTGCCCCGGATACACGGCAACCGAGCGCTTGCAGCAAGCCGGCAACTTGGCCGAGATCTCCGCTCGCTTGCCCATGGGCCGCGTGGCTACTCCCGAGGAATTTGCGAATTTGGCTGTGTTCTTGGCTTCTGAACGGGCGAGCTACATTAGCGGCGAATCCATCGCCGTCTCCGCGGCGACTCGTTGGGGATGAGAGACACGGGCGCTAGCTCTCCAGATACGTGTAGCCGTTCATGCCGTCTTCGTAGAAGCGCAGCAACCGCCCTGCCTCTTCGTATCCGACCTTGCCCAATCGCAAAGCCGCTTCCACGTCGTCGCGGAACTGATCGATCAGCGCCTTGCTGTTGTACTCCACGTAATCGAGCACCCCGCGTACAGTGTCGCCCTGCACGACAGTGGTGAGAACCGTCTCGCCATTGTCGCCGACGCTGACATGCACCGCGTTGATGTCTTCGAGCAGGTGGGGCACTTCTTGACGTCGCAACGGTCAATGAACTGATCGATCTTGCCGTCGGAATCGCTAGAGATGTTGCCAATGAAGAAATCGCATGAGGTGTTCGACATGCACGGCGAAGGGTTCGGATTCAAGGCCTCTCTTAGGGATCAATCATCTCAAGTTGTCATATCGCTACAGCGGCCGCGACCTCCGGCTAACGGACGTGGCTGGGCATGTCCTGCATGACCTCATCGCGTGAGTTCGGAAACATCGCCAATCGCTTCGGCGAAGAGCGCAGCTCTTTCGGCAGGCGATCGTACTTTATGGCCGGTGCGCGTCTCCAGTAATTCCGCGAGGCGCGCTCCGGGCTGCACATGCATCACCCGAAGCGCTGCGTTCAACTGGACGTGCGCGTAGGGCTTATCGAAGACCTCAGATCCGAAGCCCTGCGAGATGAGTAGATCGATCTCCTGCTCGTTCGGATTCGAGATCCGGTCCACGTGACAGTAGTAATTCGGATTCGGGTTCGGCGCAAACTCCGGAAAGAACAGCACCCGCGTTTCGCGTCCGCGCGGCAGTCCGGCCACCTGCATCCGGTATCCCGGTGGAACGCGGCCCTGGCGCCCCGGATGTTTTGTGAATCGAGCACGACCAGTGTCGCACCACGGTGTTGCCCATCGCCGTAGGCGTTGTTGACGCCACCGAGAGCGATCTCCTCTCGGCCATCGCGATTGAGGTCCACGAGTTCGAGCGCAAAGAACCATCCAGGATGCCAATACTCATCGACGAGCTTGCCTTTAGAAGTGAGAATGGCTACTTGCTGCGGCCAGTCCCACGAATGATGGCTGGCTACCACGATCTTTCCACCGTCGGGGCGCGGCTTCTGCAGAAACGCCACATGCGAGACAGTGTAGGTTCCGCCGATGATTTTGCCGCTTTCGAGCTGCAATTGCGGCCGACCTGGTTGGAACGCCCATCGCACCGAACCGTCGCTTCTGAAACAGATCAGCTCCGAATTGTGTTTTCCGAGATCGGAAGGAAAGTAACGATAAAGGAACTCGTTCTGGCCGTTGTCGTGAAGATCGCGGAAGTATCCACGCAGTTCGGGAAGGCGCCCCGGACCAGCGCGTTCCTCCTCAAGAGGTGCCGTGGCGAGTTGGTGAAGCCATGAAACACGCTGCCGGGAATCGGACGATCAAGCCCGCCACTGTCGCCTTGAAGCGGACAGTGGAATCCCAGCGTCGCTTGCCCTGCGGAATGACGATTGGCGGTAAATCGACCGGCGACGGATCGGCAAGCGGAGGCGAAGCCATTGTCGCGGCAAGGGTCCGATTCTCGCTCACCCAGCGGTCGAGTTCAGAAGTCTGCGCGTAGGTTCTGCCCTGCAGTCGGTGGACCGGCAATCCGAAGTCGCGCTCCCAACCCTGCACCGTTCTCGGCGCACGCTTCAGGTGGTCGGCGATCTCTTTCCACCCATCCAGACGGCGATCCAAATCCGGCATATTCACCTCGCGGAATTGCCCAGTCTAGCGCATCGTCGCAAGGCTGCGCTTCAAAATCATACCCTTAGAATCATCGAATTGCGTATTTCCGCGTACTTCCGCACATAGCTGCTCGTGCGGCGTTGAAACTTCCATCCCGATAGAATTCATAACCCCGGCCATCCGGAGCAATCTCCTCCTCCAATTTGTGATTGCCGGGCAAGGAACCACATGAAAACTACCATGTTGAGGGCTCTCGTTTTTGGTGTGAGCGCCTTTGCGGCGAACACCTTGAGCAATGCCGACTTGATTCAGATGAAGCAAGCCGGACTGAGCGACGCCATCATCACGCAAGCCGTCCAGGAAAGTGGTGGCGGGTCGCAATTCGACACCTCGGCTACGGCTTTGATCCACCTGAAGAAGGCTGGCTTTGGCGATGCTGTCATCGCCGCGCTGATCAACCGGAAGGCGCCTACCGCGGTCGCGCAAGCCGATAAACCGATGCTTCCCGAAGATGTCGGTGTCTATGTCGTTCGCAAGGGCGAACTGATTTCCGTCGAGCCCGAACTGGTCACAGAGCGGACTGCGGGTGTCCTCAAATACGCGCTGACCGCTGGAATCATGAAGGCAAAGATCAAGGGCGCGGTGGAAGGCCCGAGAAGCCGCCTGCAACTATCGGGCTCTGTGGATCTGGTCATCCGTGTGGCCGAAGGTGTCGGCATCACTGAATATCAGTTTGTCAGGATGGACCTGCGCAGTTCCCGTCGAGAGTTCGAAATGGCAAGGTTGGGCATTTCTGGAGCATCGACCGGAACTACGCCACATCAGGTGCCTTTCAAACACGAGAAGGTCGCCTCGAGAACGTATCGCGTGACTTGCGCCGGGCTCCCCAGCGGCGAGTACGGCTTTATTTCCCCGGGTGCACTGGGTTCGGTCAGCAGTGGCACGACAGGGAAAATCTACACATTTGGATTGGAATAAGGAGAACACAATGTCAGAAGTCCGAAGAAGCTATGTGACATGGAAAGGTGGCGATCACGGTGTGAGCTGGCATCCCATCTCGAAGCAAGTTTACGTCAACTGGGGCACCTGGAAGTACGCAGGCAAAGCTTATGACATGCAAGAGGCGATTGATCGGTCGCTTGGATGGCTCAATAGCCACGCTCGTTGATCTGAAGGAGAGAATTTCCAATGGACAACCGCAAATTTCTCACGCTGGAAGACGGCCGTAGCCAGCGCCTACCGCACCACTGCCTGACCTGCTGCAGGTTCTGTGGCCAAGAGGGCTGGTTCAACGTCCAGTTTTTTGGGGCGCTTGAGCATCCCGGGTGTTCGCATGGAGCGCATAGTTGGTATCTGAATCCCTTTGCGTACGCCGTATTTCAGATCCAATCGGTGGCAGTCGTGGGATCCCACGGCGCGAGTTTCGGAATGAACGACGTTGGCAAGAGAGAGTCCGGAAGCTGGTTGTACGGCATCTTCGGCTTCTGCTTTGCGGCGGGCTTCCGGTTGATGCTCGCCCTTGTGCTGATCCCGATTCAGGCGGTTGTGGCGTTGGCGTCGAGCAGGCTACAAGCCACGACCGCGGCAGCGCCGTCGGAGCCCCAGAGATCCGGCCTGGCGTCGCTCGCAACCGAGGTTGGCCCGCGGCAGGACGAATGGTCGGACCCAAATATCTATACAATCGAAGGCTTCCTCGAATCGGGAGGGCTGCTGGCCGCGGACAACTTCGAACCCTCGGAATTGGAAGCGGCGCTACACCCGATACTGCAAACCCCGTTCCAGTTTCCAGCCGCCGTGCGATCGGTTTACCTGTATCGGCTGGAACAGAACGTCATCCATGGCGTTCTCTACGCATACACGGCGCAGCAGGTCCACCAACTGGGCACCGGCGTCGCCGAGCCGGCGGGGGTGTTACGGCTTCACTTGGTGACCAGAATGGTGGAAGCCGTTGCACTGAGCGAGAGTCCGCTCGATAAGGCCATACTCGACGGCAAGCGGCGCGCCTGGCGGGAACGCGCTGCTCGCTAGCTCTCCAGATACGTGTAGCCGTTCATGCCGTCTTCGTAGAAGCGCAGCAACCGCCCTGCCTCTTCATACCCAACCTTGCCCAATCGCAGAGCCGCTTCCACGTCGTCGCGGAACTGATCGATCAGCGCCTTGCTGTTGTACTCCACGTAATCGAGCACCTCGCGTACGGTGTCGCCCTGGACAACAGTGTTGAGATCCGTCTCGCCATTGTCGCCGACGCTGACATGCACCGCGTTGGTGTCTCCGAGCAGATTGTGCAGATCGCCCAGGATTTCCTGGTACGCGCCCACGAGAAACGCTCCGAGCACATAGCGCTTGCTCTCGTCGAAGTCATGCAATGGCAGTACTTTCTTGACGTCGCGACGATCGATGAACTGATCGATCTTGCCGTCGGAATCGCAAGAGATGTCGCCAATGATTCCACGGCGCCGCGGCTCTTCATCGAGACGATGAATCGGCATGACCGGGAACAACTGCTTCACCGCCCAGCTATCGGGCATGCTCTGGAACAGCGAGAAGTTGCAGAAGTAAGTATCCGATAGGACGCTTTCGAGACCTTCGAGCTCTTCGGGAAAGTAGTCGAGCTGCGAAGCGAGCTTTTGGATGCGGCGGCAGATGATCCAGTAAAGGTTCTCTGCGAGGCTGCGCTGTTGAATCGGCAGATAGCCAAGGCTGAACAGATTCAGTGCCGAATCGAGTGCCTGCTGGGCATCGTGGAACGATTCGAGCAGGTTCTTGCTCGAAAGCCCTTTGAACGTTTCCCGCAGGTCGATGAGCGGCTGTTCCATCTCTTCGGTCACTTCGGGCACGTTCTCACTGTCGCCGAATCCAGTCACGCCCAACACATTGAACACGAGTGCGGAATGGTATGCTGCGATCGCGCGTCCACTCTCGCTGATGATCGTCGGATGCGGAACCTGCGCGTCATCGCAGACGTTCTGGATATGATATACAACGTCGTTGGCGTACTCTTGCAGCGTGTAGTTGACACTCGATTCGAAGTCGGTTTGTGAGCCGTCGTAATCGATGCCGAGTCCGCCGCCGACGTCGAGCATGTTGAGATTGGTCGCTCCGGCGCGGTGCATTTCCACGAAGACGCGCGCGGATTCAATGACCGCCTGCTTGATCTGGCGGATGTTGGTGATCTGGCTGCCGAGGTGGAAGTGAATCAGTTGCAGGCAGTCGTCCATGCCGCGTGTCTTCAGCTCTTCGATGGCGCGCAACGCTTCTGTAACGGTCAGCCCGAACTTCGACCGATAGCCACCGGAACTCTTCCAGCGTCCGGAACCGCGGCTCGCGAGCTTCACGCGGATGCCGATGACGGGACGCACGCCGACGGTTTCGGCATGGCGGATGATCAGGTCGAGTTCGCTGTACTTTTCCACGATCGGAATGATCTTGCGTCCGATCTTCTTGGCGAGCATGCAGAGTTCGATGTACTCGTCATCTTTGAAGCCGTTGCACATGATCGGCGTCTCGTTGTCGGCGATGGCCATGACGGCGAGCAACTCAGGTTTGGATCCGGCTTCGAGCCCGAAGCCGAACTCGCGGCCGTAACGGAACACTTCTTCGACAACCTGCCGCTGCTGGTTGACCTTGATCGGAAAGACGCAGTAATAGGACGATTTGTAACCGTGCTCGGTAATGGCGTTGGCAAACGCATCGCGCATCTCGCTCATGCGATGCTGCAGAATCTGGCCGAAGCGGATGAGGATGGGAAGTGAGATGCCGCGCAGTTCCAGCTTTTCGACGAGTTCCATCAAGTCGAGCTTGCGGTCTTCATGCTTGTCCGGGTGGACCCAGAGATTACCGTTTTTTCCGACCGCGAAGTATCCTTTGCCCCATGCGGAGACATCGTACATCTCCGCGGCTTCGGTTGTCGTCCATCGCTCGGTGGGTTCGCGCAGGGATAGCTGGTCGGTAGTCTTTGGGGTCAACTCACACTCCTTTTGGAAATACAGGCGGTGCTTTCAGTGTCCTTCGAAACGAAGGGGGACGCAAGTGGAATTTTGAGCCAATAGAATCCAGGCGCGGCCTGAACTGTTGCGCTCCAGTGTGAATAGGAATCAGACCCGCAACTCGTAGCCGAGCGACCGCATGCCTTCGATGATCCTGTCGCGGACCACGGTCACTTCCTGCGAAGACAGCGTTCGATCGGACGCACCTACCGTCAGGCGGAAGGAAAGAGCTTGCTGATCGGTCTCAGCCTCGAAATACTGCGCGATGCCTTCGATGGAGACCAGATCGGATCCCGCAAGATCTCGAAGACTCTCATTCACCCCTGCGAAAAGCGTCCGAAGCCCTGTGACAACGGTGAGATCGAAGGCGCTCAAAGGGAACCTGCGTAGTGGCTGGTATTTGACCGAAGACGCCAGGGATATGCCTTCCATCAGCGCCAGATTCAGATCGAGGATCGTGCCGCGCCCAGCCTTTAAGAAGCTCGGGTGCACTTCGAAGAGGCGTCCGATGACGGCACCGTTCGCGAGAACATCGACTGCGCGGCTCGGATGCTCGAAGATCCGAGGTGTCGAACTCGGTCGCAGTTCGCAACCGGGAACCAAGCTCTCTGCAAGCCGTTTCAACTCGAACAGATTCCTCGCTTGGTCGTCCTTCTTCAAGAACCGCGCAGCGACGAGATGCGGAACCTCTTCCGGTTGCCCAATTGCCTTCTTGTGAATCTCGTTGCCGATTTCAAACAGCTGGAAGGCATCCAGATGCTTGCGATTTTCGCGCAGGTTGCTGACGATCCCGGGAACCAGCGAAAGGCGCATCAGCGCTTGATTGGCAGCGATCGGATTCAGCACGCGGATGTGATCCGCAGCCGGGAATCCGAACTCAGCGACCGCTTCATCGCTAAAGAAGGAATAGTTGTACGATTCCGTGTAGCCTAGCGCGGAAACAAGATCGCGCAGACGATGGTGGTATACGCGGGTCGGATTTGGTGGCGGAACCACGGAAGGCACGAGCGGCGCAACTGGCGTCATTTCGCCGTAACCGATCATGCGTCCAATCTCTTCTACGAGATCTTCTCGCAACGAAACATCTTTCGTCGCCCGCCAACTGGGTACGGTCACTTGGAACACACGCGGAGAAATTTCCTGAACGCCGAACTGCAGGGCTTCCAGAATCCCGCGGACGTACTCAGTGGTGGACTTGTGTCCGAGTTTGCGGTCGAGCCAATCGAGATCCAACTCGATGGGTGCTACAGCCGGTAACGGTTGAAAGGAATCGATCAAACCTCCAACGATGCGGATACCCGGCGAAACCATTCGCAGCAGCGCCACGCCGCGCGCCAACGCCCGCACCGTATTCATGGGATCCTGCGATTTCTCGAACCGCATTGAGGCATCGGTGCGATTCTTGATCTTCGCCGCCGTCCTGCGGACGCTGGTCGCGTTGAAGTTTGCAGCTTCGAGCACGATGCGCGTCGTGGTGTCGCCGATCGCCGATCCATCGCCACCGATCACACCTGCAATGCCCACCGGCCCCGATCCATCGGCGATGACGAGGTTCGTGGAATCGAGCACGTAGGTCTCTTTGTTGAGTGCGATCGCTTTCTCGCCATTGATGGCCACGCGCACATAAAAGGTATCGCCCACGATTTTGTCGGCGTCGTAGGCGTGTGTCGGCTGAGCGAGTTCCGCCGCTAAATAGTTCGTCACATCGACGATGTTGTTGATCGGATTCAGGCCCACGGCCTCAAGCCGGAACTGCAGCCAAAGTGGCGAGGGTTGGACGGTCACGTTCTCAAACATGAGCGCGCTAAACCGCGGGCAAAGAGTGAAGTCTTCAATCGAAACCTTCATCGTCGGCACCGCGCCAACCGGCAGCAACGACATCTCCACTGGATCCTTCAGCTTGCCGCCTGTGATCGCCGCGACTTCGCGCGCCATGCCGTAGTGGCCCCACAGATCGGGGCGATGCGTCAGGCTTTTGTTATCGACTTCGATCACCCAGTCCGGAGTTGCCGCGAGTTCCGCGGATGCCAACTCGAAAATGCCTTCGTGGTCTTTATTGACGCCCAATTCGCGGCCGCTGGCCAGAATACCATCGCTTTCGACGCCGCTCACAACCTTTTTCCCGATTGGCGCGTAGACTGTCCAAAGGCCCTCGCGGCAATTGGGAGCCCCACATACGACAATCTTCGTACCATAGCGCGAAGTCTCGACGACGGCCTTGCGATTGTGGGATCCTTCTATCGCTTCCACGCTCAGCACGCGCGCGACCGAGGCGTCGCGCAGCAATGCACCAGCCTCTTCGATGCCTTCGCACTCGGCGGTCTTCATGGTGATGAGTCGCATCAATTCGCGGGGCTCCACTTGTAAGCCCGGCACGAGTTCGGAGATCCACTGATAGGAGAACTTCATGACGTGAACTGTGTAAGAAAACGCAAATCTCCGCCCTGCAACTGACGGATATCGTCAATCTGATAGCGCATCATCGCCAAACGTGTGAGGCCAAGGCCAAAGGCAAAGCCGTTCCACTCGGCGGGATCGATTCCGCTTAGCCGCAACACATTCGGATGCACAAGCCCGCACGGCAGCAACTCCACCCAGCCGCTCTGCTTGCACACAGGGCACCCGGAACCGCCACAAATGAGGCATTGAATGTCCAGTTCGAAGCCGGGTTCGACGAACGGAAAATATCCGGGGCGCAACCGTACCGTTACCTCGCGCTTGAAGATGGAACTGAGCAGCGTCTTCATGAAGTAAATGAGATTGGTGACCGAAACATCGCGGTCAATCATCATCCCTTCGAGTTGATAGAACGTATGCTCGTGCGAGGCGTCCACTTCTTCATTGCGGAACACCCGGCCCGGCGCAATCATACGTAACGGCGGACCCAGTTTCTGCATCCCGCGCACCTGCACGGGCGATGTGTGCGTGCGCAGCAACAGGTTGCCGCCTTCAAGCCAGAAGGTGTCCTGCATATCGCGCGCAGGATGCGTGGCCGGGATGTTCAGCGCATCGAAGTTGAAGTATTCGGTCTCCACTTCAGGCCCGTCAAGCACGGTGAATCCCAATGAAATGAAGAGATCTTCAATCTCTCGCTGGATTCGCGTTACAGGATGTAACGCACCAGGCCGCGGGCCAGGAGCGGGAAGAGTCGGATCGATCCACTCCGCTTCGAGTTTGGCGTCCAGTGCGGCTTTCACAAAAACGGAGTTTTTTGTTTCAAACGAAGCTTCAACTTCTTGTTTGACGCCGTTCAGCAGCTTGCCGATGCGGGCGCGATCTTCAGGCGTCAGCTTCTTAAAGTCTTTACTGACTCCGGCGATAGCTCCGTTGCGTCCCAGGACATCGACTCGCATTTCTTCGAGTTGCTCGGCTGTCTCGGCCGCCGCGATGCGTTCGAGCGCGCTGGTGCGCAGATCGTTTAAGAGTTGTTCGACGTTCACAGCTAGAGGGCGACTCCGTGTTTTTCGAGTAAATCGACGATGGCCTGCTGGCCTCTGGTCAGCGCGAGATCCATAGGCCCCTGATTGTTCTCTGCGCGCGCTTTGGGGTCCGCACCGTTGATCAGAAGCAGTTCGGCAATGGAGATATCGCCATTCTGCGAGGCTGCGTGCAAGGCTGTCCAGCCACCGTGTTGGCGGGCGTTGACGTTGCTGCCAAAGTCCACCAGCAGTTTCATCACGTCGAAATTCCGTCCGGCAGCACCTGCGTGCAGCGGCAGATTCTGCATCGCGTTGGTGGATCTCGTCGAAACATCTGCGCCACCCTTCAACAACGCCGCGGTGCAGCCTGCTTGACCGTAGAAGGCCGCGAGATGCAGGGGCGTCCAACCGTCGGCACTCATCAACTTCACCAAGCCCTTGTTGCCTTGCAGCATTTCTTCGACAGTGGCAGTATGGCCAGTCATGCAAGCGGTGAAGATATCGAGTTGCGCACCGAGTTCACGAAGCTTCGCCACAACCTCGGGCTTGCGATTGTAGACCGCGAACGCGAGTGCCGAAACGCCCTGCTCATTCCTGGCATTCGCAAGTTGCGGATCCGCCTGCACCAACGCAGCCACTGCCGCGGGGTCGCCCGTGCGGATCGCTTCGAACAAATTCATCATGCGGCCATGAAAACGGTCTCGGACTTGGCCATTTCCCAGTCCAGATGGTTGATGTAAAGCAGCAGAACAGCGCTTGGATGCGTGTCCTTAAACCGGTCGAAGACTCGTTGTTGCCAGCCGTCTTTCAGATACGGTGCAACTTCCACATCCTTCGCGAAAAAGCCGTCTTCGTGGGGAATTTCAAGAAAATTCAGCACTTCTACGATCATCTCGAGGTGGCAGATGAGGATGCACTGGGCGATTTCGGAAGCAATCTCCTCATCTCCGCCGCCGATGCGATCGAGCAGCCGGGGGGCCGCCTTGCGCAACGACTCGGTGTTGAGCTTCTGCAAATGGCAACGTGTCTTGAGGCGTTCGAAGAGTTTGTAGGTCTTCAATTTGCCTATGGAAACGTGCTTCAACATATCGGCGAAAGTGTCGCCGCCAAGGCGCACGTATATCTCGGAAAGCTGCATTGGATGAACTGTCAGATTAACATGCTAGGGCTTCGTCGGCGGAGGCGCGTACTTCTTATAAGCGTTCGCCATCTTCGTATCGTAGGAGTTCGTCGCATAGTCCGCGCCATTGTATTTCAGCGCGAATGTCGCCCAATTGTGCGCCGTGATGTACTTTGTCAGGTTGTTGTCCGTGCAGAAGGATGTGAATGCCTTGAGATGCTTGTACTCCGACAAAAACATGTCCTGTGCGAACGGTATCACCGATCCCCAGCCGTTGTGGTTAAAGCCCATCACCTGAAACAAACCCCACGAGGCTGCCTTGAGCGCAGCTTCGACATCGAGATCCATCGCTTCGTACATCCGGCTCCACTGGTTCCACTTGTAAAAGTCGCGGCTCGACGGATAGCTTTTCGACAACCACGGATACTTCAGATCGTAAGCTTTGCCCGTGAAGCTGCGGAACTTATGGCCTTCGAACAGAATCTTCGGCCGTCCGCTGTCGTCAAAGCCCGTGCGTCCGCCGGCTTCCACTTCCGCAACAGCGCGAATCGCCGCGGCCTCGATGCCCAATTCGGTCGCCGCTGTATCGTAATCCTGCACGCTGAGCCTTGGCGCGGCAGTGTTCGGCGCGGGCAGCGTGTCGGTAACGTCGCGGGTAAAGATGTAAACCTGCTTGATTTTCTGATCCGCCAGCCATTTCTTGGCAACCGTGACATCGGCGGCACCTGGCTTGATCCACCCGGGCGCAGCGGCCTCGCGATTGTCCACCACATGAAACGCGTAGGCGATTCGGTCGTTGTCGTACATGAGGAACGACTGCGTCGGACGAACCAGATCACGCCGCTTCTTTCCCATGGTCGTGAGACTGTTCAGGCTGGTGAAGAAATCGCCTTGGCTGATGGACAGATAGATCAAAGCATTCGATCCGCCATTCGCCGCAAGGTAAAAATCCACGGACATGTTGAGAGTAGGTGTCATTTCTTTTTGTCTCCAGGTCGCTTCAGTGTGGGTACGGCGCGGCGCAGTCTCTCGCGGACTGCTGCCGCGGTGGACAATCCAACGATCTTTCGTTCGACATCGGGCACGCGTAGGAACTCCGTGTCGCGCCATCGATAGACGGCGCAGGCGTGGCTATCGTCGGCCTGCGAACCGTTTCGATGATAGCCGTAGAGAACGAACAGCTGTGCGCCATCGAAGAATACAGCCTTGACTTCGACAGCGAATTGGTTGGGAACGAGGCCCAACGCGGGCAAGGGTTGCGGTCGCTCGCCGTTGAGAAACACCATCCCCTGAAACTCGGACGAATCGTCGGATTCCGGCCTGTACAACAGCACAATGTGGCGTCCTGCTGGCCCAAATGCACCGGCCACGACGGGATGCGCCAACTCCGTGCCCGCAGGCAAATGCGACTTCGCAAACCCTTCGAGATCCTGCGCGGCGGCGAAGAGAACCGCTACGGCGATTCCGGCAAGCATCGTGAATCAGTCCCTCCCGTCTGCTTACGCGGCAACCGCGTCAAAACCGGCTCGACGTTATTGCGCAGGCAATACAAGTACGCCCCATGGCGAACCGGTGGCCTTCACTTTTTTCAATACAGAGTTCGTTGCGACGTCGATGATCGAGATGTCGTTTGCGGGTCCGTTGGCGGTGAAGAGATGTTTGCCGTCTGGCGAAAGCGCAATGCCCCAGGGGCGAGTGCCGACTTCTAAAATCGTGACAATCTTGTTCGTTGCCGTGTCGATGGTGACCATGTTTTTGCCGCGGCCCGTGGATACATAGAGCTTTGTCGCGTCGGCGGAAAGCGCGAGCCCCATCGGCTTCACTTTGCCCGCCTCACCAAGGACGATCGTTTCCACGACTTTCTTCTTGTCCGTGTCGATCAACAGCACCGTTGCGTCATTCTCCGCGTTTACATATGCTTTCTTCCCGTCTGGCGTGAAGACAACGTTGCGCGGGCGGCGGCCCACTTTAATCTTGTGCGAAAGCTTGCGCGCGGCCGTGTCGATGACGCTGACCGTGCCATCTCCCTCGGATGTCACGTACACGAACTTGCCATCGGGCGTGAGGGTGACGCCCTCAGGCTCTTCACCAGTCGGAATTGTTGCCGTGATCTTGCCGGTTTCGAGATCGACAAAGCTCGCGCCGCCCGCGTCCTCGTTGCTGATGTACAGCGTCTTGCCGTCGAGGCTGACGTCGAAATTCTCAGGATCCGATCCGCCTTCGACCATCTTCACAATCTTGTTTTGCGCGATGTCGAAAACGCCGATACCATCCGCGGACTTGTCGGGCGGCGGCAACTTGCTCTCATCCACCCCAGGACCTGCAATCGGACTTCCACTCAGCGCGACATAAATTGTCTTGCCATCGCGGCTCGCATGGATACCTCGCGGACGCTTGCCCAGTGGGACATTCGCAACAACATCGAAGTTGGCGGCGTCAAGGATCGTGAGATCGCCAGAAACTTCGTTGGTGACGTAGACGCGATACGCGCCCTTCACCGGCGCTTCTTTCGGAGCGGACGCGCAGCCGACAAGCAACAACACAGGTAGAACCAAAAGTATCTTCATAGATCCTTCTCTAAAACGCGATATTCTGCACAGGCTTCGCCGACGGCGCAATGGTGATCTTGACCTGCTTGGTTCCCAACTCTTCATGCCAGGCTTCGAGAACGTACTCACCCGGAGGCAGATTCTTCAATTCATAGCCGCCATCCACGCCGGTGACCTGGAAGTAAGGATGATCGACGACACCGATCCAACCGCGCATCCAAGGATGGATGTTGCACTTCACTTTCACCATCACTTCCGCTTTGGTGAACTTGCGTGTCAACGGTTCGGCGGCGGCATCCTGACTCTGGTTCCACTCGCGATTCACTTGGGTCAATGGATGAATATTGTGCGTCAGCGGATCGCTATTGATCACGCGAAACGGCTGCCCCACTTGGATTCCCATCACCCGCGGACTGAACCAGCAGCCCTCTTGCACGATGTTCGCCGGTTCAGACGTTGGCGCGAACGTCTTGCCCTCAAGGCCTTGCTTGATATACACGAATACATTGGCAACGCCCTTCGATGAACGATCGACGACGAGCGCGTTCTCCACCAGCGGAACCTTTTGCAGCTTCGCGCATTCCGGATCCTCAGTCATGTCGACAATCTTCACCGCCCTCGGTTTACCGGCGAGCGTGATGCGGCCTCCGATGGATCCGGCGGTCTGCGGATCTACTTTCGTGTAGTTGCTTTTGGTGGGAGCCTCATTGGAAACGACCGATTTCGGAGCATCGGTGGTCGAGCATCCAACGGTCGCAAGCATCGAAACAACGACGGCGAAGATTCTCATTCTAATTTGTTCCTTCCGGCCCGGTGTTTGCCGGCAATTCGCCAGTGAGGGCCTTCATGAACTCCACCAGATCTTCGCGATCGCGTCCGGTGAGCTTCAGTTCTTTGATCTCTTTGTCGCGATACAGGTTTGAGTTGCCTCCGCCGACATAGAAATCGATCACCGCTTTGAGACTCTTCTGGCTGCCATCGTGCATGTAAGGTGCGGTCTTCTCAATGTTGCGCAGCGTGGGCGTTTTGAACGCGCCGCGATCGGTCTCGATCTTCGTCTCTTTAAAGCGGCCCAGATCTTTGACTTCGCCGTTGGCATCCATTCCGGATCCGAGGTTGTGGAACTTGCCATCGGTGAAGAGCGCGTCGGTCTCACCGATGGTGTGACAGACCGCGCAATTGCCGCGATTCACGTCTTTGAATATGGCGAGCCCGCGGATCGCTTCGGGGCTCATCGCCTTGGGATCCTTGCCGTACTGATAGCGGTCGAAGGGGGAATTGCCTGCCAGCACAGTGCGCTCAAAGCTGGCGATGGCGTTCTGCATGCGCAGCATGGTGGCACCGCCGGGGCCAAAGGCTTCATCGAAGAGCTTCACGTACGCTGGCTCGGCATTGAGCTTGGCGACGCACTGTTCGTGCGGCAGGTTCATTTCGACGGGATTCGCGATGGGGCCGGCAGCCTGTGCTTCGAGCGTGGCGGCGCGGCCATCCCAAAACTGCAACGGTGAATACGCGGAATTGATCACCGTGGGTGCGTTGCGATCGCCCGTCTTGTTTTCGAATCCCACAGAAAACCGCCGCGGATCTGCGAAACCATTGGCGGGCCCGTGGCAGGACGCGCACGAGAGCTTACCGTCCGCGGAAAGCCCGGTGTCATAGAAGAGCTTGCGTCCGAGGGCGATGGTCTTTTCCGTGGGCGGATTGTCTTCGGGGATGGGGAGCGCCGGAAGGCCGAGCGGAACAACGATGGTCACGGCGGATCCTAGCGGTCTTGCGGTTATTGTTTGGGGGGCGCTGGCGCAGCCGGCTGCGAAGAGCAGCAGCGCGCAGGCGAGTACCGTCGATAGCAATCTCATGAAGGTTTGCACGTGCGTTTGAAATCCGCTCTCTAACGTTACTTTAACAATCCTAAGCGCTCAGCGCGATGTCCTAAGATAGAGGCGTGCACGCTCTTGCCTTGCTGTTGCTGACTCCAGCCGCCATGGATGTCTGGATCTTCGTGCGCACGGATTGCCCCATCTCGAACCGTTCCGCACCGGCGATCGCAAAACTGCAGCAGGACTTCGCGTCGCGTGGCGTGAGTTTTCTATTGGTTTATCCGGAACCCGGCGCGACGCAGCAGAGCATCGACCGGCATAAAAAAGAGTATGGATTGCAGGCCATTCCCGCGGTGCTCGATCCGGACCTGCAACGCGTCCGAAAGGCCACTGTGAGTGTAACGCCGGAAACCGCACTCTTCAGCGACAGCGGCAAGCTGATCTATCGCGGTCGCATAGACGACCGCCAAGCAACCCTTCGCATCGCCAAAGCGCCGCAAAAACAGGACCTGCGGGATGCGCTGCTCCTGCCGCCCACGCGCGTGATTTTTACCAAAGCCATGGGCTGTGCGATTGAGGGCTTGCGATGAAGTCACCGCGTTCGTTGAACCTGCGGCACGGGGTATTTAGTGGACGGTGCCTACATCAGGCCGCAAAGAAGCCCATTCCGATCGCAGCATTCGGAACATCACCAGGTCATGGTAAGTACCGTGCAGCAACTGCCCCTGAGCGATGTGGCCCTCTTCCACGAACCCCAATCTGCGAGGAATCGCCTGGCTCTTGTGATTGCCGATCGCACATTGAATCTGCACGCGGTTCAACGACAAATCTTCAAACGCGTAAGCCGTCAACGCCCGTGCGGCAGCAGTCATGATGCCGCGGCCCTGGGCGTGCGGCGCCAACCAATAACCGATCTCTGTGCGGCGGTTCAACCACTGGATCGGTTGGAATCCAATAGAGCCCGAATACCCGCCATCCACCCAGATGCCCGCTTGAAACCCATTGCCGCTGGCGAACTGTTCCAGTCCCATGCGGATCCAGTCACGAGTGGCGTCCGGACCAGTCGTCGCATCCACCCACGGAAGCCAATCGCGAAGGTATCGCCGGTGGGCATCCACGACCGAATAGATCTCGAGTGCATGCCGCTCTTCCACTGGTCGGATTTCCACGCCAGGTTGAATGATCTTCGAAAACATTATAAAACGTCCGCAAAACCGCGCTTGAGGTGACGGAAGAACAAGCCGCCCATCACAAAAATGAGCACCGCGAACACCGTCACGATGGCCATTTCCTGAAAGTTCGGAAGCTCCACATCGAGGATCAGATGGCGATACGCATTGACGATGTACGAGAGCGGATTCCAATCCACCAGAAACCGGAACCGCTCCGGAACGACCTCGCGGGTGATGAAAATCGGCGTGATCCAAAACCACAACGTGAGAGCCACTTGCACCACTTGCGCGGTGTCGCGGAGATAGACATTGAGGCTGCTGATGATCCAACCAAGGCCGACAGCGAGCAGTCCGTTTAACACGATGTAGATCGGCAGAAAAGCCATCATCGGACTCACGCCTTTATCCCAGATCGCGACCGCGATGGTGACGAGTCCGATGGCAATGACATGGTTGATGAGTGCAGAGAGAAAGATCGACACCGGCACGACTTCCGAAGGAAACATGGTCTTCGTAATGAGGTTCGAGTGATCGAGCAGCGCGCCTGCCGAACGTTGTACGGTCTCTTGAAACAGCAACCACGGCAGGAATCCGCAAAAGAGAAAGATCGTATAGTTATCGGTCAGCGGACTCTGTGTCGGCGTCCTCAGGCAGAGTTGAAAGACGAAAGTCCAACTGGCGAGCAGCACGAGCGGATGCACGACGCCCCATAGCCAACCGGCGGCGGAACCGGCGAAGCGCTGCTTGAAATCGCGCTTGACCATCTCCATGAGCAGGGTTCGACGCTCAATGAGATTCCGGGCGAAATGGCGTCCTGGCAATGTTGCGGTCATTCTCTTCTTGGATAACACGCACCAATCGAATCCGGTGAAAGCGATTCGCTCATGGGGCTGATCCACTCATCTTTCACTGCGCGAGAAGCGGTTCAGCCCTCCGGGATTTGAGACGGTTCATTAGTTCTTGAGCGGCTTCACGCGGATGTTCTTGTACAGGATCGTAGAACCCGGATCGTGGGCCTGCAGTGCGAACGTTGCGCCCGCGCCAAGCACGCGACCTTCATTGCCTTTCGGACCCTTCCAATCGTCTGGCTGCATCCAATCGGAAACCTTCTTGCCGTTGACAAAGACCTGGACATGCTTGCCCTGCACGATGATGTGTTCGGTAAACCATTCGTTGTCCTTGAAGGGTTCTTTGTTGTCCTGCACGTTGTAAAGTCCGCCGGTCTTCTTCCAATCGCCGTGGCTGTTGTTGACCTGCACTTCGAATCCCTTATCGGGCCAACTGAGTTCCTGATAGGCGGTGTGAAAGTAGATGCCGCCGTTCGAGACAGGCTTGGTCATGCAGTCCACTTTGAGTTCGAAGTTCTTAAACTCCGGAGCCTTGCCTTTGAAGGGGCCTGTGTAATAGAGGTGGCTACGCTTGCCGTTGGCGACAATGGCTCCATCCTGCACGTTGAAGGAGGTTTCGTTTTCTTTGGCCTTGGTCCAACCGGTGAGGTCCTTGCCATTGAAGATGGACTTGAAGCCCTTCTCCGGCTTGTCTGCGGCGATGAGGGAGCCTGCTACGAGGCTAAGCACGAGTACGGATCGCATCTATAGAACTTATCATGCTTGCGATTATTCGCGAGGCGGCTACTCGCGGAGAAAGCCATGATAGAGACCCATGTAGTAAGGCAGCAGGAAAACTCCGCCGTCACCGAGGCTGCGTCCGCCGCCGTTGTGATCGAGCCTCCAGGGGTCATGGTTCCAGTGGCCGATGTAGCGTTCATCGGCGGGCAGCACCTTGCCGTTCACCCTTCTGCCTGCCCCCGCATCGCCACTGCGAACGGGCTCAACGATGCGGACGATGTCCTTGCGATGAGCGTTCTTCATGGGCCAGTCGATGCGATCCAGCGGGATGCGTTGCAGCGTGTCGAGAGAATCTTTGAGCCAGGCATCGCCTTTCGGTGATAGATCGAGATCGCCATACGCTTCGTTGAACTTGCCGCCCTTCGAAACCGCCGCGTAAAGGAAATTGAACAGCGGATTCATCTCCGGCCACTCATTTTCCCAATGGCTGTGGAAGCCCATGAGATACTTCTGCCGCAAGTCCGGGTCCTTTTCATAGCGCAGCAGGCTGTAGTAATTCATGAAGATCATCTCGTCGTCGCTCTGATTGCCGGCTCCGGATCCGTGATGAGTCTTGACGATCATCGTGTTGCTGGCGTACCCGTGATTGCCGATCAGATCGGTTGCCGCCTTGGCATAGCGTGCGTCGCCGGTGATGTGTTCCGCGACTTTGAGATAGGCCAGAATACTCAGGGAATTCATGCCCCGTTCCTGCCAGAAATCCCGATTATGATTGATTTCCGCGGGTCCAAAGATCGCCCAGCGGGTGGGCTTGCCGTCGTGATCGACCATCGCGTATTCGTGCGCCAGCAGGTGATCTGTAATGGATGCCACCTGTTCCTTCACGCGCTCGCGCTCGGCAGCGGACTTCGCCACGAGATCGTAGTAGAGTGCATAAAAGAAATAATGACCATCCAATTCATCGGAACTGGTGTCGGTTTTCCAATACCACTGCCCGTCGGCGGACTTCGGCCAGCGCGGCGAGATTACCTTCCAGCGCCGGTCACGCTCTTGGCGCTTCTTGTCGTTTTGCGGCGAATCCTGGATGTTCGGATCGAGTCCCGAGACCGGCAGAATCGATCGCGCCACGAATCCGCGCGGCGGTGGATTTGCGCCGCCTTCGGTGACGGTGCGCAGAAACCCCATCGCTTCGAACGCCTTCTTGGCACGTTCCGAAGCTTTCGCATCGCCGGTCGCGGCGAAGGCGTAGCATTGGCCTGCGCCATACATGGATGTCCAGAGCCCATCGTTGTCGCTGTCGGTTTGATTCCAGCCGCCCGTGACGTCACCCGGCGTCTTCAAAACCACCGGATGTACGTATTCATAAGGAGTTCTGCGATGGCGCTTGTCGATTTCCTCCTCGAAGAAACGGGCCTTGGCGGCGAGTTTCATCGGCTTGCGTTCGATATAAGAAAGTCCCGCGGGGGTGGCGATCCAGGCATTGCCGGATTGGGGATCCACCGCAATGGCGCGGACCTCGTCATTCGGCAGCCATCGCGGGCCTTGCCGGTATTCCCAATTTGTCCCGTCGAAGCGGATGGCACCGATGCGTGTGCCGAACCAGACAACGCCGTTTTCACCGGCCGCGATGGAAGTGAAATCGTCGTAAGGCAGACCCTCCGCGCCGGTGTAAAGGGTCCATTTCCGGTTGCCATCGAAGACGCCAACGCCTTGCGGGCTGGCGAACCAGAGGCGGTCTTTGGAATCGAAAGTGATTGCTCGAATGTCGGTGAGGGCCCAACTACGAGGGCCGTCGGCTGGGTGGATGGGTCCTCTGTTGTCGATGTAAAGCCCGTCCTTGCGTTTCTCGGCGATGCGTCCGTCACGGGATTTCACGGTCTTGGCGATTGCCGGCGCCTGCGTTGGATTCCACCTGCCGTCGCGAAGCAGAACCGCGCCTGAGGCGGTGACAGCCGTGACTTGGCCGTTCAAGAGTTGGATGTCGCGAATATCATTCGAAGGGAGCCCCTCGCGAGTCGTGTGGAAGGTGCGAACTTCGGCACCCGTGGCGAGCAGACAGACCAATGCAAGTAGAGTTTTCATGTTTACCCCGCAAAGAAGAAAGACTTCATTCAAGGCTATTGTAAGCTGCCGGTGCTTGTGATAATTTGGATCTGTCGCGGTTCCGCGACGCAATGAGAAAGTAACGACCTACACAGACCCTTTTCTTTCCCGGCGCACACGTATGCGCGCCGCTCGAGTTCTTTCCCGGCGCACACGTATGCGCGCCGCTCGAG